>JACKQG010003084.1_pt1 | contig 20880 bp, 13 predicted proteins | sample 8237621 | NCBI WGS metagenome assembly JACKQG01 (sample SAMN15677084, study PRJNA649215) | marine metagenome | biome: marine; feature: Black Sea; material: saline water; isolation source: suspended particulate matter (SPM) from the Black Sea western gyre | collected 2013-06-09/2013-06-10 | depth... | reverse complement strand
CGGCCGCCTCGGCATCGAGCGCCGCCGTGATCCAGCCCAGCAGTTGTTCCCGCTCCGCCTCGCTCGGTTGCGGCGCGTCCTTCGGCGGCATGTCGCCACCGCGCACTCGCTCGGCGATATTGGTCAGCGTCTTGGTCTTGGCGATGATCGCCCGAGCCGAGCCGAAGCTCGTGAGGTCGAGATCGTTGTCCTTGGGTATTTTGCCATGGCACTCCCCGCAGGTCTTCACGAGCAGCGGCTGGATCTGTTTCTCGAATAACTCGCGACTTTCCGCCGAGATCGTCATCGGAGCCGGTTCATCCGCGTTCGAGGTCGCGCCTGTCACGAGCAACAGCAGCAGAGAGAGGCCCACAGAGGCGCGAATGAATGGCTGCGCTGGGTGTAACACGGGACACACTCCTGAACACTTGCGATGGTCGGACATTTGCTCTGGGATCTCTTAGCGTCTCAGTATTTCGGGAAAATGGCCGGAGTGGGGAAGCGTTCTTCCGGGCTGCTGTCGTTGAGATATTCTTCGCGCGGGACCTGGACCTGGGGCCAGTTGCCGGGGCGAACGCGAACGACTCTGCCGGGGCGGATGCCTTCGATGATCAGGTCGGTCTCAAAACGAATCTGAATGCCGCTGCTGCCCAAGGGTACACCTCCGTCGGTCTTCGTGACCTCCAGGATGGTACCTCTGGAGGCCATGTGTGCGGGGCCGTAGGCGCCGTGCGTGTGCTTCAACGTATTTTCGACTGAGTTCATCATAGCTGGGACATCCTTCTTAAAGTCAGTGTAGAGCGACTTGTCCATGCCGCCGAACAAGGTCGCCGTCACCGCCGCACGGCCGAACCTGCCATACTCAACGGCATCGATCCACGCCGCCATCCAGCGGCTGCGGATGAAGGCTTTATGCACCTCGGCCTGGTGGCGGGCGGCGCGTTGCATGGAGGCGTCGTCGAGCCAGATGTCTGAGATGTGAAAACGTGTGAAGATGCCGTTAGGAGTCGGCTTCCAGGTGATGCCGAGCAGCACAGCCTGGCCATCGAGAGGCTGCTTCCCGCTGGCGGGCCATGCGCCCTCGGCGATCAGTTCCTCAACGGCAAGTTGTTCGCGGCCGCGCCAGATGCGGGTGGCGGCATCGAAGGTTAGCTTCTCTTCGGTCGCTTGTCCGTTTGCGCCTTCTTTTGATTCGAAACTGGCGATAATTACGCCCTCGTTATGCTGCACGTCCACCTCCTTGAGCTTCCAGGCCTTGCCCTGGCGCAGACAGTGGCTGGGTTCATCTTCGAGCAGCAGAACGTGGTTTTCCGCGGGAGCGATGCCGGTGCCCCGGTTGTGATTCGCGTCTCTCGCCTTATTGTCTATCGGCAAAACCGGTACGGCGGAGGTCTTCGGATCGGGCGGGAGATAGGCCCGAACATGCAACACGGTGCCCAGCGGAATGTCTCGGAGATCCGCCGGCGCGCCTTGATAGCGGACCATGCCGTAAGGCAGCATGGCGAAGGGGTGCGGGTCGTTGCGAAAGAACATTCCCGAACCTTGCACGCGGATGCTGCCTCGGCGGTTTGCATGGTCCACGAAGACGAGTTCACCCCGGTACGAGTGCGCCTTTTCCAACGGAGGAAACTTCCCCGCCACGGGTCGGAAGGGTTCACCTTCGGCTTGGGCAGTGCTCGCAAGCAGGGACACGCCGAGGTATAGCGCGGCGACCCATAGCGGCCCCCTGTAAGCTCGGCGCGCAAGTATTGGGGTTGCGCATTTAGTCGCGAAGCGACGACAGCATATAGCTGCGGGCGTCAGCCCGCAGGACACGGAACAAACGGCTTTCGAGCCGCGAAGCGGCGACAGCAAATACGACCTATCCATTATGTTCATCTTCAAACAAGTACTCCAATCGAAACTCAATGCCGTGGCGTTGCAGGAAGTCGATGTATTCTTCCTGAAACGTCTTTGTTTTGTGATGCTCTTTCTGATTTGTATTCATAGAGCCGTTCTTGCATATCTTCCTGGATCGTTCGCTTTCGATATTTCGTTGCGAAAACGACGTGGTTAATCGTGTGAAACTACCCATGAGGTGGTTCGATTGCTGTCGCCGCTTCGCGGCTATGGTTTTGTGGGGCTCGTTTTCTGCGGGCTGACGCCCGCAGTTATATGCTGCCGTCGCTTCGCGACTAAATCAGTCGCCGTTTCACACTTCGATTACCTTGTTGCTGTCGCCAAACGAGTCGGTCTCCACACCCATGCGCTGGGCCATCAGGAGCAGCAGGTTGCTCATATGGGCATCCGAATTCGCGGGACGGCTGCAAAGTCCGTAGTGCTCACCGGGCTTGTCGAGTCGGTAACCGCCGAAGTGCCCCTGATTGAAGTCGACATGGCTGCCGTGCTTCAGGCCGAGGTCCGAACCACCGGCGAGCACCAGCGGCAGGTTAGCGTTTCCATGGCTGTGGCCGTAGGACATGCCGCTGCCAAACAGCGCCATCGTCGAGCCGAGGAGCGGCCGGCCGTTGACGTCCTTCGTCTCTTCGAGCCGTGAGAGGAAGTAGCTGAACTGCTCGATGGCGAAGGTGTCGTAGTTGGTAAGCTTCTCCATGTAGCCTTCATCGCCGCCGTGGTGACTGAGCTGATGGCGGGACTCGGTGATGCCAATCTCAGGAATGGCGAACGCATCGCCTTCGCCGCCGAGGCTGAACGTGGCCACGCGAGTGACATCCGTCTGGAAGGCGAGCACCATGAGGTCATAGACCGTGCGGAAATAGTCGCCCGCTTGAGTCTTGGGAATGTCGCGGTTGGTGCGTTTGCGATCGGCGTCGGAGATCTCAGGCAGCGGTGTGTCGAGCCACGCATCCGCCCGTCGCGTGCGTATCTCCGCCTCACGAACCGAGGTTAGGTATTGGTCGAGGCGACCCTTGTCAGCCGCTCCAATCTTCTGCTCGAGCCGCCGCACTTCCGCGAGGTTGTCATCGAGAACGCTCGCTTTGCGGCGCAGGGCTCTTCGCTCAGCCGCGATGCCGCCTTTCGGTTCCTCGAAGAGCGAAGCGAATATCTCACTGCAACGCCGCATCGCGGGAAGCTGAACGCCGTCCGCGGTCCAGGCGAGAGATCCCTGCGTGAGGGCAATCTCCATGGAAGGATAGCGGGTGTGATGCGCGGTGACTTCGGCCATCTTCTGGTCCACGGAGATGGTGTTGCGCTGCGAAGGGCCGATCTTTCCACCGGTCAGCCAGATGTTGATGCAGTTGTGGTGGTGGCCAAGGCTTCCCGGATGATGCAGGCCGCTAACGGGAGTGATGACCTGGCGGTACTTCTCCAGAGGCTTAAGCGATCGTGAAAACCCATAGTCTTTGCCCGGCGTCGTGATCTGATAGTTCAGTGAATGGACGCCGTTAGCGAGATAGATGAAGGCACTGCGCCCCGGTGTTTCCGTTTGCTGCTCCGCCGCGTTGAGCGGGATCATGCATTCCAGGAATGGAAGCGAGATGCAGGTGCCCATCGCGCGAAGGGCATGGCGGCGGTCGATTAGCCACGATTGGGAATTGAAGTTAGCCATTGTTTTTTTCCTTGGTTTGTTGTTCGTAGCCTGACTCTCTGAGTCGGGCGCGGAAACTGCCCGACTCAGAGAGTCAGGCTACGATTAAATTCAACGCTTCCTCATCAGATCAGAGAGGGCAACCGCACGCACGATATCCTTGACCCGGTATTGGTTCTTTTTCGCTTCGTCGACAATCGCCTGCACTTCGTCTCGATCATCCACGGTCAGCACGCGACGAAGTGCATAAGTGCAAAGGTGTTCAATGAAGGCTCGCGCGACCTTGTCGCGGTCTTCGAGTAGCAGTTGTTTGAATTGATCCGAATCACTAAACGGACGGCCGTCGGGCATCACGCCAGAGGCATCAACCACCGGATCTTCGCCCACGCCCGTGGGAACCCGCTCGCGAGTGCGCCACTGGCCGATGGCGTCGTACTGATCGAAGGCCAGTCCCAGCGGATCGATGTTGCGATGGCAGGCGGCACAACTTGTGTTCTTCGCGTGTGCTTCAATTCGCTGGCGGATGGTGATCTTGTTTCCCTGGGGCGGAATGGGCTCGATCGGATCCACATTGGCCGGCGGTGACGGCGGAGTCCTGTTGAAGATCGCTTCGCTGAGCCAGACGCCGCGATGCACCGGGCGGTGGCGCGTTCCGTCCGAGGTCAAGCCGAGCACCGCGCCCATCGTGAGCAAACCGCCGCGATGGTCCTCGGGCTTGAGCGAGACACGCTGGAAGCCGTCCTTCTTCGGCTCGGGCAGTCCGTAGAAATCGCCCAGCCGGGCGTTGGCCATCGTCCAGTCGGAATCGAGGAAACCCTCGATGGGCAGGTTCTTTGCGAGCATCTCGCGGAAGTACTCAACCGGCTCGGCTCGCATGCTCGTCTCGAGCCAGTCGTCGTAGGCGGGGTAGAGCTTTTTATCCGGAGGGAACATGCCAACGCGGTGAAGTTGCAGCCACTGCCGCGAGAAGTCGTCGATGAAGCGGTTGATCCGGTCGTCCGTCAGCATCCGGTCCACTTCTTTCTTCAAGCCCTCGCTGTTCAGGGCTTCGCCTCTGGCTGCGGTGAAGAGGGCGTCGTCCGGCATCGAGCTCCAGAGGAAATAGGACAGCCGCGAAGCGAGTTCCCAATCGGTCAGACGTTCGCGGGCTTCCGGCTCGCCTTCGACGAGGTAGATGAAGTTTCTGGACGTCAGCACGCTCTGTAGCGCGATTCGATACGCATCGGCTGGCTTCTCACCCGCCTCGCGCTCGACCCGATTAGTTTCCAGATAGTCCTTCAGCTCTTCCTTGTTCACCGGTCGCCGCCAGGCACGTTCGGCGAAGTGCCCTAGGTGCTCGGCAACCACCTCAGGGGTCGCGTCGTCTGGTGGCAGCACGCCCTCACGCCGCGACTTCTCAGCATCCGTTACCAGTGGCCCTTCCCATTCGATCCAATCGAGGATCACCGTCGAGAAGATGCCGTTCCCTTCACCATCGAACATCTGCGGAGCATTGGGGTTGAGCAGAAGAGTCTCGCTGCTGTGCGTGAAGATGTAACCGCCCCGGCTGGCGAGCGCATTGCGGAAGGCAGCGCCGCCACGCCGGTCCACAACATCGGTGGCCACCACGGCGAAATGCAGTCCCGTTGGCATCTCGAGAAACACCTCGAACTCATAAACCTGCGGACTGTCTTCCGATGCCGTGATGTCAAATTCGATCAGGCCCTCGACGGTCTCTTCACTGGTCTGCTTGCCGATACTCAGGTGGGCCGGTTGGCCGCCAGGTGGACGGATACCGCTGGCCTGAAGGCGCAGTTTGTAGAGCCCACTGTGCTCCGGCCCGGTCCTTCCAAACCAGTGGGAGGACAACGCGGGCTGAACTCGGCCGGGGAAGAGGAGGTAACGCAGTGGCCGCTTGATACCGAACCGGTCCAGTGCCTCCTGCTGTTCTTTGCCGCCTCCGTAACGCAACTCCGCCGCGCTCTTCCGAACTTTGCGAGCCTCGCTGGATGTGGCGGGAAAAGCGCGGTCGAGCACGATGTCCGCCGCGCGGTAATAGCGATCCACATGCGACGGCGAGAGGGAAAGCTGCGATCCGATGCGTTCATAGCCGTGCCAAAGCGTGTCCTCATTCAGCTCCCCCGGCTTGGCCGGATCGTAGCGCACGCCCAGCAGGTCGTAGACCGTGTTCTGATACTCCTTCCGACTGAGCCGATAATGCGCCACCGCCGGACGCGCCGCCATCCTCGCCGCCCGACCTTCCTTCAGCAGCGAGTCGAGTTTGGTGACGAACGCCGCGATCTCGTCCTGAGTTGGCTGCGTTTCATCTTCCGGCGGCATCTCGCCACTGTTGACCTTATCGAGTGCCTCCGCCCAATGGTGCGAATCCACTCCCGCCTTGAAATCACGCGACAGCCGGTCGATCCGAATGTCGCCTTCCTCTTTCTGAGGGCCATGACAGCGGACACAGTGCTGTTTGAGAAAAGCTTCAAACGGTTCCGCGGCCGAAACGGACATTGATCCGAAAAGCAAAATGATCACAGCGAACCACCTCGTGGAGGTCGGCTGAAGTCTTTGCGGCGTGAAAGGCCTCGCTCGGTGCGTCTGGCGAATTCGACGACATACGAATTGGAATGCGTTCATCTGACTTACGTTGCCAAGAGTTCGATCGTAAAAAGGGAAGCGGAAAAGTGTCCTGTGAGCAATATCATGTCAGCAACTCCTTAATGAGATGCCCGTGCACATCGGTGAGACGTCGTTCGATGCCGTTGTGATAAAACGTCAGCCGCGTGTGATCGATCCCCAGCAGGTGCAATGCGGTCGCGTGCAGGTCGTAACTGTAAGTCGGCTTGTCGACGGCCTTGTAACCGAGTTCATCGGTTGCCCCGTAGCCGACTCCGCCTTTGATACCGCCACCGGCAAGCCATGCCGTGAAAGCGCCGGCATTGTGGTCTCGGCCTTTTGCCCCGCCGCCTTGAGCGGCAGGCTGCCGACCAAACTCCGTCGTGCAGATGACCAGCGTGTCGTCGAGCATTCCCTGTTTCTTCAGATCTTTGAGCAGTGCCGATGCTCCGACATCAAGCACAGCTCCCCAGTAGCCGTGGTCGCGTGTCAGATCTTCATGACTGTCCCAGTTCGGGCGAATCTTTTTGGCCGTCGTATTCTCAGCTCCGCAGTAGATCTGCACGAAACGCACCCCGCGCTGCGCGAGTCGCCTTGCCAGTAAACACTGTCGGCCGAACGGGCCGATTTCGGCGTCGTCGATGTTGTAGAGTTCTTTTGTCGCTGTGGTCTCTTTGCTGAGGTCGGTCACTTCGGGAGCGCTGAGCTGCAACCGAGCCGCCATTTCGTACGCCTTGATGCGGGCGTCGAGTTCACTGTTGCCACGTCGAGTTTCCCGATGCAGACGATTGAGCTTCTGAAGAAAGTTCAATCCTGCCTGATCCGCTGTTGGCGTAACTTCGGGAACATCGTCTGGTGGAAACAGATCCGCGATGGGTTGTTTCGGATTCGCGGTGTCGAGCGTCGTGGCCTGATGCTCAGCGGGCAGGAAGCCTGCTCCCCAGTTGATAATGCCGCCGGGCGGAAGACCTCGCGGGTCCGGCAACACAACGAAGGCCGGCAGGTCATCGGCTTCGCTGCCAAGCCCGTACGTCACCCACGACCCCATGCTCGGAAAACCGGGCAATGTGAATCCCGAATTCATCATGAAACACGCCGGACCGTGCAACGCGGTCTTGCTGTGCATCGAATAAATGAACGCCATCTCATCGACGCACGTCGCGAGCTTGGGAAACAGATCGCTCATCCACAATCCGGACTGTCCGTGCTGACGGAACTTCCAGTGACTCCCGCGACAGTTGCCGGGCTTTGAAGCGAAGAACTGCAGTTTGCCGTCGGGATCAAACGGCGTTCCGTTTCGCTTTTCGAGTTCCGGCTTGTAATCGTAGGTGTCAACCTGACTCATTCCTCCGGGACAGAAAATCTGGATAACGCGCTTCGCCTTCGGAGCATGATGCGGCTGCGCACGCCCTTCGTCGCTCAGCATCGCTGTGAGCGCGAGCCCGCCAAGTCCGCCGCCGGCGGACCGCAGAAACTGTCGTCGGGAGAAGGCATCGTAGCCTGACTCTCCGAGTCGGGCCGCTCTTTGCCCGACTCGGAGAGTCAGGCTACAGGAGGAATTTGCGTGAGATTCAATCGACATAAACAAACTCATTGGAATTCAAGAGAGAACGGCAGAGGGCAAACAGGCCCCGCTTATTCACGAAATCCGTTGCGAGACGAGTCTCCTCACCGGACGGTTGTCGTCCGAACGCCAAGGCAAATGCTCGTCGAACTTGAGCATTCGCGTCGTTTGCGGCTGCCTTCTCGAGTCGCTCAGCGAAGTAACGAGCCTGCCGGAGCATGAAGTCGTTGTTGTAAAGGGCGAGCGATTGCAGAGGCGTCGTGGTTGTGAGCCTCTTCGGAGTCAGGTTGGCCGGGTCGGGGCAATCCAGCGTTGTTAGAAAGCGGTCGGGCGTCGTGCGGACGATGTAGCGATAAATGCTGCGCCGCCAAAGTGCCGCCTCGTCGGCTGTCACGTAGGTGTAAATCGGGGCGTAAGCGTCCTGATATTTGAAGTCTTCGAAACCGGGACCGCCGAGTTTGGGATTCAGTTTACCGCTGACGAACAGCACGGAATCTCGAATCGCTTCGGCTTCGATGCGCCGTGGATTCTGACGCCAAAGCAGGCGGTTATCGGCGTCGATCTCCGTTGCGCGCGTGTAGCTGGATTCGTGAGAATTCAGCCCACCCTCGAGTGTCTTGTCCGAATTCTCACGAATCCGGCTACTACTCTGCTTGTATGCCTCGCTCGTGACGATCAGCCGATGGATGGCCTTAAGCGACCAGTTTCGCTTCGCCAGTTCATCAGCGAGCCAGTCGAGCAACTCCGGGTGTGAAGGACGACCACCGCCGAATCCGAAGTCGCTCGGCGTGTCGACCAGCCCCGTACCAAAGTGCCATTGCCACAAACGATTGACGATGACTCGACGGACAAGCGGGTTGTCCGGATGTGTGATCCAACAGGCCAATGCCGCTCGCCGTCCTCCTTCACGCGTGTCTAACGTTCCCAGTCCGGAATCGAGCATCGCCAACGCCGAAAATGCTGCGGGTATCAGCGCGTCACCACTCGGAGATTCCGGATTGCCGCGCGTCAGCAGTCTCACTTCCGGAACGGTCTTCTCCGCGACGACTCCATAGAAACGTGGCGGCGGGCCAAGCGACTCAAGATCGTTTTCAACCTGATCGCGCTGAGCTTTGATTTTCGTGAGTCTGTTGCGTGCTTCGTCCGTCAGCTTTGGCGGCGAAGCCAGCTTTACTCGCGGATCACCGAAGCCAATCTGATCCATACCGTAGCCGTTGCCGCCGTCGGTCGAAACCAGCGTGAGAAATCGAGCTGACGCGGGCAGTTCGACATCAATGTTCTGCAAACCATCAGCGCGCCGCAGCTTTCGGAATGCGGCGACTTTGCGACCATCCACGAACACCCACGCGTCAGCAAAGTTGCTTCCCACCGCGCCGAAGTAACCGAGTTTGGCCGTGAAACGCAACGTAGCCTGACTCTCCGAGTCGGGGCTTGTTTCATGACTCGACTCGGAGAGTCGAGCTACTTTACGCATCGCCGCGACGTCAAACGTGATCCCGGCATTCGCGTGCAGTCCCAGCAGACTGTGGCCGTCTTTCGTGAAGTCAATTCCATCCAGCTCAGGAGAATGCTGACTCGCGACAGGCCCGTTGCGAATCATGTCCCACGCCTTGCCTGACGTCTTTGGCAAACCTGTGACGGTAACACCCGTCGAACTGACGGGTATCTCTGCCTTGCCGTTGTCTCCGTCCGGTATGAACACACCATCGACGAACTCGAACACTGACGGCGAAAACCTGTTCGTCACCACATTTCCAAGGTTGCCGAAGTTGCGGGTTTGTACCTTGGCGTTGCGCGGGTCGATGGCATTGCGAAACGTCCCCGTGCCAAGTCCGTTTCCGCCGCCAACAATGTCCGCAAGATTCAGCCCCTCGCCTTCAAGCCGCCCTTTCTCAAAATCGAGTCTGTTACGCTGAGCGATCAGTTCCTGTTTCCGTACCTCGTACTGTTTGAGAGCCGCATCACTGACCACTCGATCTTGACGTTTGACTCCGGCGAATACCGCTCGCAACTGGTAATACTCCTGCTGCGAAATCGGATCGAGCTTGTGGTCGTGGCACCTCGCACAATTGACGGTCATCGCCATCGTGGCGGTCATGACCTGTGTTGCCATATCGTCCAGATCGAGTGACCTCGCAGATCGCCGCAACACTGGGCTCTTTGTTTCCACTTGTCCGACAAAGTCCCACGGACCAGCCGAGAGAAAACCAGTTGCAATCACGGCCTGTTCGTTATCCGGCCAGAACACATCGCCGGCAATCTGTTCCTGCAGGAAACGGTCGTACGGTTTGTCTTCATTTAAAGCGTGAATCACATAATCGCGATACCGCCACGCGTTGTCTCGCCGTTTGTCACGTTCAAAACCGTGTGTGTCGGCGTAGTGAGCGATATCCAGCCAGTGCCGCGCAAAGCGTTCGCCGTAATGCGGAGATTCCAATATCCGATCGACGAGCTTTTCATAAGCCTTCGGATCCGTGTCTTCGACAAATGCCTTGACCGCTTCAGGCGTTGCCGGCAGTCCATGCAGATCAAACGACAAACGTCGAATGAGAGTGCGGCGATCAGCTTGCCGACTCATCTTCAGGTTGTACTTCCCAAGCTTCGCACGAATGAAGTCGTCGATGGTCGTAGCCTGACTCTCCGAGTCGGGGCTTTGAACACTCGACTCAGAGAGTCGAGCTACCTTCAGCGGCTGATACGCCCACCACGACGCATCGGCTTTCGACTTCTCTTTGATAACAACGTCACCTGGCCACTTCGCCCCCTGAGCGATCCACCGCCTGAGCAAATTCACTTCGCCTTCAGTCAGCGGCTTCGCCTCTTTCGGCATCGCCGGTGGTTCGCCATCTGCACCAACAACAAGCTCGATCAGATAGCTGTCGTCGGCATCACCAGAGATTACGTACTCGTTGGCTTTGAGATCACCGAACGTCGCCAACGAGATGTCGCCTTTCTCATTCCCGGGCGCATGGCAACGTAGACAATGCTCTGCAAAGATCGGTGCAATCTGCTTTGCAAAATCAATACGCGTCTCTTCAGCCCGAGCCGACGAGCAGATCACCAGAAGAACGAGAGCGATTAGCGCCCCGTCAAAGTTGCCTTTTGGGGTAGTGGGATTCGCCAGAATTCCTTGGCGTGGAGAATTCTGGCGAATTCCACTACGGGCCATTCCCCGAATACTGTGTTGAGGGCGGCGGCCGAGTTTGTTCTCTCGCGGCAACTGCGTGGTTTGAGCCATCTGCGTCACGACGAACTCGTAAATCACTTCCATCAGGTGAATGCCATTGGACGCAAGTCGCACCGCTACTTCTACAAGGCCTCGCATCAGATCCGCTCCTTGTGGCTTTCGATGTGCTCTCGCAGTTCGGCGGAGGCAGCGGCGACGCGACCCTTCGCCAATTCATCGACGATCAACTGATGGCTTTCTACACCTGCTTTCCACCCGGCCTTATTCACGCTCTCGCGGAACCGTTGAAAGAAGATGTGCAACAAGTCGCCGAACGCCACCAGCGGTTGCAGCCCGCTCGTATCGAGCAGCGCGCGATGAAACTGAATATCCAGCTCGATCCATGTCTTGAGATCACGAGCCGAGCGGAACTTCTCGACGAGTTCTCGCAGCCGAGTCTCAATTGCCGAATCCTCCTTCATCCGTCGAGCAACATGCGGCAGCACGCCGGTTTCGAGGATCACGCGGCTGTCAATGATCTGCTGCGGAGCGGCCTCCAGCAAGCCGGCATGAAAGCTCAGATGCTCCGTGAGCCGCTCCATGTCAATGCGTCCGACGGTCAGCCCGACGCCGGTCTTCGATTCGACGATGCCGAGGAACTCCAGCGACTTGGTGGCTTCGCGAAGACTGAGCCGACTAATGCCAAACGTCTCCGCAAGCTGAGTCTCCGTTGGCAACCGATCACCCGGCCCCAGCTTTTGCTTGACAATGTATTGCTGGATCTGACCAGCAACCTGATCGCGAACTTTGGGACGACGCAGCGTTTGCATGTTTTTCCTTCAGGACGATTGCGAGCCGATGATCCAGTCGATAGATTATCTGACAATCAGATACCGAGTCAACCGTTGGCCTGAGTTGCGAGGGCGCTGCTCGGCGAACCCTTGCCGAACGTCGTGAACGGCGTCGGAACCGGCAATTGACGGAGGCCCGACAAAGATGGTCACGATATCCCCGTTTCAGATCAACGCGCCGCAGGAATCGCTCGATGATCTACACGACAGGCTGCGACGAACTCGCTGGCCGGAACAAACCCCGGGAACTGGCTGGAGTCGCGGCGTTGATCTCGACTACATGAAGGAGTTTGTTGACTACTGGATCAACGAATACGACTGGCGCGAGCACGAAGCTCGACTCAATGAGTTGCCGCATTTCAAGGCCGACGTGGACGGCCTCGGCGTTCACTTCATCCATGTCGAGGGCAAGGGGCCGAATCCGACGCCGCTGTTCATGATGCACGGCTATCCGTGGTCGTTCATTCTGCTGCTGCGCATTCTGCCGTTGCTCACGGACCCCGAAGCCCACGGCGGCGACGCGGAGGACTCGTTCACCGTCATTATCCCGTCCATCATCGGTTACGGCTTCTCCGACTATCCAGAACAGGAAGGATTCGGCTTTCAGCATCACCCGGCGGTCTACGATCGGCTCATCACCGAGGGGCTTGGCTATTCGCGGTACGGAATTGAAGGCGGCGACTGGGGAGGCTTCCTGACCGCGCCGTGGGGTTACCACCACCCCGAAAACCTGATCGGCATCCATCTCAACTGCCTGTTTCCGCGACTCGGCGACGAGCGCGAGCCCGAGGACAAGAACCCCGACATCCTCCGCGGACTGGGCATGAAATGGGCTCCCGTCAAACCGAAAGATCCCGATATGCTCCGTTACTGGAAGAACGTGGAGCAGTACTGGATTGACGAGGGCGCTTATTGCCATCAGCAGATGACAAGGCCGCAAACACTGGCGATCGGCATGACGGATTCGCCGGTCGGTCTGGCGGCGTGGATCATCGAAAAGTGGCGAGCTTGGTGTGGGTGGGGCGACGACTTTGAAAAGCTGTTTCCGCGCGACATGTTGATCACCAACGTGATGCTCTACTGGCTGACCAATTCATTCTGGTCGGCGATCCGTCTCTACAGCGAGTCGTACTATCACCCGTGGGAGCTTCCCGCCGGTGAAAAGATTCAGGTTCCCACGGCCGTCGCCGCCTATCCACACGAACTGGCTCCGATCGTCCGCAAGCGGGCCGAGCGTTATTACAACGTGGTCCACTACAACGACTACGCCGAGGGCGGCCACTTCGCAATCCACGAACGCGCCGAAGAAATGGCCGCGGACCTGCGCGAGTTCTTCCGGCCCTTGAGAAGCGAGACGCAATAGAATGCAAGACACCGTGTTAGTGACGGGAGGAAGCGGGTTCATCGGTTCCTGGGTGCTGCGCGAGCTGCTTCGCGGCGGGCGTCGAGTTGTCGCGCTCGATGTGCGGCCGGCTCAGGAACGTTGGCGTCGCGTGCTTGAATCCGAAGCGAAGGATGTTGTCTTCTCGGACGCTTCGCTCACGGATCGCGACGCCCTGGAGTCGCTCATGCGGACTCACGGCGTCACCCACGTGATTCACTTGGCCGCGTTGTTGACGCCCGACTGCCAGCACGATCCCTTTCTTGGTTGCCAGGTGAACGTTCTCGGCAGCACATCGGTCTTTGACGCGGCGCGCCGAGCCGGTTCCGTCCGAGCGGTTTCGCTTGCCAGTTCTTACGCGGTGTACGGCGAACGTGAAGCGGACGCGTCCGAGCCGCCGATGTTCTACGGAGCGTTCAAGCACGCGGTCGATTTGATCGCCGGTCAATACTGGAGACATTTTGATCTGCCTTCGTTTTCGATTCGGCCGCACGTGGTGTACGGCCCCGAGCGCGAGGTCGGGCTGACCGCCGGACCGTCTCTGGCCTGTCGGGCCGCGGTGCGCGGCGAGAGTTACCAGATCGGCTACTCGGGCAACGCCGGCTACGACTATGTCGAAGACGTCGCTCGGGCGTTCGTCCGCGGCGTCTTCGAGTGTCCCGATGGAGCCACCGTTGCGGATCTGCCGAGTGAAGTGGCGACAACGGACGAGATCGTCGGGCAGATCGAACGATGTTTGCCGTCAGCGGCTGGCCGCATCACGGTGTCCGGCCCGCCCATCCCGTCGAACGTACCGCCAGTGATGCGAGACATTCGCAAAGTGCTGCCGGACTGGCGCCCGACTTCGCTGGCAAGCGGCGTCGAAAAGACGATCGCTTACTATCAACGAGTGGAGGGCAACGTATGAACCAAACGGTCGCGAACGATGACCTCGTGCAGTTCACTCAGCACTGTTTGCAAAGCGTCGGGTTGAATCCAACAGACGCCAATACAGATAGTTGCCCTGGCGGACAAAGAAGTTCCGCGGCGGTCAGAACGGGTGAGGACGGCAGTAGAATGAACACGGCAAGCAATGCGTGGGCTTGTCTGCTCATCGTCATCATTCCTTTGCAGTTCCGTTTGATCAATTCGTGTCCGTCGAGCCGGAATCATTCGTTGCTTGTAAATTGAAACGAGTAAAGGTCAGCGTCTTTGAGTTCGAAACGCAATCGCACGGATTTACCGGCGAGTGATGCAAGGTCGGCTTCGTCTTTCCACTCGACATATCGGCAGATGGAATCGCCGAACACTTCCGGACAATCTTCCAGCTCAAATCCCGGAAGCGGGATTCGAGGGCTCTTTCATTCCCCATGGAGACCTTCGGTCAGACCTCAACTCCGATGGTATCCAAATCCGCAGCAGCAACAACAACAAACTCGTGCACTTCATCGATCGTCTCCGGCGTCGCCTGGGTGCTGAAGCGCTTGCAAACGCTTCATCAAGTGAGGATCGACCACACGCCATCTCCGATCTTCAGTCCGAGTCGATCTGCCTAAGCGCTAGCTAGACGCGTGAGGGGGCGTGAAGTAAAGATGGAGAGCGAAAAACGCCTGGAGCTGTTCCAGGCTCAATTCGGTTCACCGTCAGCGGACCAGCGGGGAGCGAAATCGAATGGGTTTCCCGTCCTGATGTGCCGCTTGTTCGAACCGTCGGCATTGGCAATGTAAACCTGGTAGTTTTCGTGATAGCTGATCAGTTCGCCATCGGGCGAGGCGCTGTACCCGTACGCGAAGCCGGCATCCTCTTCAGACACGTCCCGTTTGTTGCGGCCGTCCAGATCCATCACGTAGGGCTTCGACACGCCGTTGATTAATGGCGTGAAACCCAGATGCTTGCCGCGGGGCATGAAGAATAAGCCGCCGTTGTAATGGCTGACGCGTTCGACACTGGTGACGTTTGTGACTTCGCCCGTTTTCATATCGATCAGATACGAATCAAGTTGCCACTTGCCCGGCAGCATGCGAAACCGTCGGTGTTGCTCTTCCCACTTCGCGTTCGCTGGATCCTGCCAGCCGCGAGACACAATGGCCTGCTCCCCATCCGGCGACCAACCCACAAACTGAGTCCACGCATCCGGATCGTCAACAAGTTCTTGCGCAACGAGTTGCCGACCACTCCCATCAGCTTTCACCGTCACGGCTCGCATTGTGCGAACATTAGCATGTCGGCCGGCAGGCAAATTCGTTCGCAACTCGGTGTAGCCGATCCGCCGATCGGTCAGTCGTGGTTCGTCTGCCTGCAAATACGCGAATGACGCCACCAGCAAGGCGGGAAGGGCGATTAGAGAAGCAACATTCCACGTTGCCATAGCTTTCACCCGGTTTGTTCGTGGTGGATGGAGTCGCAGCGACGGCCGGCGCGAGTTGGTCAGCTCTTCTTCGGCTCGTAGATCGCACGGAAGTCGGGGATGTCAGCGACTTCGCCGGTCGCGGGCCGAAGCTTCGTCACCGAGGGTGTCAGGCCGAGGATCGGATAGATGGGCTGGCCGTTGCAGATGTGGATTGGGCGATTGCTGCGATCGAGCATCGTTGCGTTGTGTCCAATTCCCAGAAGGTGGAAGATCGTCGCGGCGAGTTCCTGGGGAAGGACGCGTCCATCATGCGGATAGGCGCCCTTCGCGTCACTCGCTCCGTAGACTTGCCCGCCGGAGATCCCAGCTCCAGCAAGGGCGATGCTGAAAACAGGCCCCCAGTGGTCGCGGCCACCTCGTGCATTGAACTTCGGGGTGCGGCCAAACTCACCAGCGGCAACGACGAGTGTTTCGTCAAGCAATCCGCGGTCGTCGAGGTCTTCGAGCAAGGCGGAGAAACCGACGTCGAACTGCGGGCAGAGCACATCCTTCACTCGCCGATCATTCTGTGCGTGCGTGTCCCAAGTGGGAAAGCTCGAACTAAGGTCTCCCGGCTCGCGCGGCCAGTTGACATGTACGAACCGCACGCCAGCTTCGATCAAACGTCTCGCCAGCAGAACGCTTTGTCCCCACTTACCATTACCGTATCGCTGGCGGTTCTTGACTGACTCCTCTTCGATCGCGAAAGCCTTCCGCGCCTTGCCGGTCGTCAGGATACCAAGCGCTTCCTGTTTCAGCCGGTTGTATTCGCTGATCTGGCCAGACTGCTCGTTGGCGCGAAAGTAGCCATCGACTTGGTTGAGCAATGAAGTGCGAGAAGAGAGTCGCAGCGTCGGCAAGTCGTCGGGCAACTCGAACTCCTTGACGACGAAGTTCTCACGATGCGGATCGCAGGTGAAGAACTGCGGATCCCATCGGCGGCCCAGGAAACCAGCCGATTGCCCCGAGATTCTGACGCCCGGATTGGCAATAATCGGTTCGGGAAGCCAAGCAAAACTGAACGGACCAGTTTCACTCGGCTTCAGCATCTGGATGACCGAGCCGATATGCGGCCAATCCGTTGGCTGAATCTCTCGGGCGTTCGTGCCTGTGTATTTGAAACCGGTGAGAACCCAATATCCGCTCGTCGAGTGCGTGTTGTCGTTGGTCGAAAGGGCTCGCAAGACGGCCAGCTTGTCGGCGACCCGCGCAGTGCGCGGCAGCAACTCACAGAAGTCCATTCCGGGCACGTTCGTATGAATCGGCTTGAATGAGCCGCGGATATCCGTGGGTGCGTTGGGCTTCGGGTCAAACGTCTCGTACTGAGGCGCCCCGCCACCCATATACAGATAAATCACATTCTTTGCTCGGCCGAACGTCGGATGATTGGTATCTCCGACGCTCGACTGAGCTGCCGCAGATAACACCGAAGGCAAAGACAGGCCCAACGCGTTCAGCCCGCCAATCCGTAGCCACTCACGCCGGTTGATATTGCCGCGACGTCTCAATGAATGGTCAAGAACGCGTAACATAGGAATCCCCAGGAGGCAGGTTGGTATCGTCGGGCCGATGGAAGTCGCGTGTGCAACGCGGCGAGCACGTGCCCAGTATACCCGGATGTCCCTTTGGATTGATGCTGGAAATCGCTGGCCTATCTCAGAAGACAATGTGCTTCGTCGTATTCAGAGTTGCGTCTAACGTGTTGTCGCCGGTTCGCCGGCCGGGCCAGTCGGGTTTGTTGTCTCGGCGCCACTTGAGGTAGCCGTCGGTGGTCGGCTTGTCTTTCAGTTGCAGGCGCACGTGCAGCGGGAATTCGATTTGGAAAGGTTGGCAGCGGCCAAGCTGTGAGACCGCTCGTCTTGCGCTGTCAGTGATTGCAGGATGCGTTTGTTTGGGAGGGTAGAGTTCGACGGAGCCATCCTCGCGTTTTCGCTTGACTGCGACTGTGACCACGTCCTTTCCCAGCAGTTCGTGAACTTCCCGGCAAAGGCCCGTGCAGCCGGTGGCCATAATGATCGGAATCTCGTGGTCGTGTCCGGCGACAATCGCATAGGCCGCGACTTCTCCACCCTCTGTGCCATTGAACCAGTAGCGACGCCGTCGGGCGCTCGACCAGGTGTGCTCCAGCACTGCGTCCTGGGCACCTTCCATGGCGTGAAAGCCGACAAGCATCACACCGCTAAACGTGCTGTCCAGTCCATGAAGTAGACCATCGCCGGCGGGCAGGAGTTTCGCGCGGCGGTCGAGCTGGTCGTGAAACAGGTTCTTGTCCCGAAAGCCGTCGTCGCTCACGTAGACTTCTGTTGCACCTCCCGCGAAGCAACCCTCGATTGCCGCGTTCACATCGTCGGTCATCAACTGGCGGTAATCCCCAACTTTGGGATCGTCCGGCTTGAGATTCCGCGCCCAGTACTCGGCGACCCCGGTTGGTCCTTCGCTGTCGACGGCGATGTAAATCTTCACCGGCTGATGCTTTGAAGACTGTTTGTCGGCGGTCGCGTCGTTGACGACGATTTCAAGTTCTTCCATCCACGGCGACTGCTGTCCGTCCGTCCGCGATTTCAGCGTCAGCCCCAATTCGTTGTCCCCTCGAAACGGCGGACAATTGGCAAGCGCGATTTCAATTCGCTGGCCCGGCACTCCGCCTCGACGTTCGCCGGCGGCAACACGCTGAATGTGTGTTGAATCGACAACCGCGCCGTTGATGTCGATGACCAGCTCGTCGTCGGCCTTAAGTTGGTAGACCCAGAAGGTCAGGCGGCCGTCCAGCGTTTTTCCGTCTCGTCCATCCGCCATGCGAAAGGGAAAGACCTTTCGTTTGTCGACGGAGTTATCTTCGAATGTCAGTACCGGATTGGTGACGTGCCCCAACGGACTGCGTCCTTCGTCGTACCACGGATAGTTGCGGACGGGCGGTTTGCGACTTGAAATTCCTTTGCCCATCGGCAGATAGCGGTAAGTGCGAGGTCCGGCAAAGACGCTCTCTTTGGACCGGACGGCATGCGTCCACCTCTTCATGCGAGTCTGCTGTTCGGGCGCGGCTGTCACTTCGCCCCCGAAGTGAATGCCGACGTTCCAAAATGAAATGCTGTCAGCTCCCCACGTGTAATAGTTCGCCGCCGCTCCGCGGGCTTCGGATTCAGTAATCAGCATCGCCAGATAGCTCTGAGTTCGATGCTTCGCTGACATGGCAACCGGGCGATCGAGGATCGTCGGCGGCGAGTTCGAGAGCGAGCCGATCATGTTGCCCATCACGACGATCGTGTCCACGCCGGCGGGCCTTGTGAACCGCGCAAAATCATCCACGCGAATCTGTGGATCCGTGTTGTTCCAGGTCGAGACGACGACATAGTCGATCCAGCCGCGCTTGACCCAGGTCTCGACGTCGCAACCGGCCAGCCAGCAGGCAGCAATCGACTCCGGCACGCGAACACCAAGTGTCAGGCGGTGGCGTTTCCTTTTCTTCGCGGCCGCGGCCAGCATGTCATGAATCTCGCCCATGTAGGCGGTCATGATCGGAGCTTTCTCGCGGCCCTTGTCGCGCGGGAAATGTTTTGCCCAGCGGACGAAGTTCAACTCCAGGCCATCAACGTCATACTCCTCGGCAATCTCGCGCATGATGTTCAGCCGATGCTGGCGAACTTCCGGGAAGGAGTAGTCGAGTGCCGTTTCGTTCGTGCGACCGTCCGGCTGCCGGATCACGAATTGTCGATTGTCGATTGCAAACTGCGGGCAAAGGGGATGCGTGTGGCCAATGTGTACATGATGCGTGTCGCTCATGCGAATCGCTGCCAGCACTTCCTTGCCTTTGGTGTGCATGTGCTCGGTGACGACCTTCAGCGCGTCGGTGCCCTCAGCCCGTAATCCGCGAATGCCTGGCGTCCAGCTTCTGGAAGACTCCTTGCCAAACCGATCACCGTAAGTCTCGCCCGCTTTCGAATCGTAGGTGCAGATGTCGGGCGTCGCCGCGAGAAATACGTATGTCGAAAACGGCACGGCCGCCGCCTCTTTGTCGAGCCATGCCCTGACGAAGTTCGACGTGTCTTCAGTCGGCACCTCCATCAGCATCTGAGCGTCGTCGTTGAAGACCACCCGCGGCTTTCGCTCATCGGCCTGCAGTGTCGTTCCCGTGACGACAACCATTGCGATCAACGTAAGAGTAAGCCTCATTCAAATAACTCCTTCACCAAGTTATTGGCGCATCTATGTAGTGGGATTCGCCAGAATTCCCGACGTCAGGGATTTCTGGCGAAATCCACCCGCCACGAAAGCCGCGTCGTCCCTTGCTTGTCCGCGCCGAGCTGGATCGTCAGCACGACTTTCTCGTCCGGCGAGGGCACTTGCCATTGGTGGGCTCCGGTCGCCGCCTCATCCGCAACAAGAAGTGCCGCAGGAAGCGCCAGGGTCAGGGCCAGGTTGAACGTGATTGCGCGTTGCCACATCTTGATTCTCCAGTTCAATCTTCATGCGACTGACCGCAGGTCTCCCGGCCCGCCAATGCACGTCACGTTCGGTCAGCCGGCCGGCGCGTCACTGGTACAGTCTTGATCGTGTGCCACTGGCTCCGCGAATGCAATACGCCGATGCCCTCAGCGCGAAGCACCTCCTGAACCAGAAGTAGGCCTGGATCAAGGAGCGAAACGACGAAGTTCCGGCAATGGGATAGGTGGTGACGGCCCTTTATACTGCAGTGCCGGAACTGCGCTGCGCTTGGTCTGTCCTACTATTCATTCCGGTAGAGAATTACATGAAAGCGAAACTTCTGATTGCTGCCGTAGTGGTGGCGCTTCTGGCCGCGCCCACGTCAGCAAACTGGGCTCCCGGAAACGCGCCGTTCATCAACACCTGGCTTGTCCTCGGGACCTTCGACAACAGGGAAGGTGCGGGGATGAAGGCCGACCTGATCGGCGAGGCCACGATCCGGCCGCGAACTGGCGAACAGGCGGCCGGGAAGACCTGGCGATTCTTCGATGACCGGACCTTCTCGCGTAACTATGACGACTACCAGGATCTCTTCAGCTACTTCTTCGTCAAGCAGGACGATCCTCGTAACGGACGGATGGCCTACCTGCACACATGGGTCTGGAGCCCGCGGGCGCAACAGGTCGAACTCCGAGTGGGTGTGAATCACGAGTGGTCTGCCAGGATGAACGGCGAAGTGGTGACGCTGCCGACACCATCAGACGTCCCGCCTGGGCCCGCACCCGGGCCGCACAGTTCTCACGGCAAAGCCCTTTCCCGGCCGGGAGTACAGTACCGGCTGAAGGACGCGATGATGCGCAAGGTCTCTCTGCGGACCGGGTGGAATGCGCTGCTGATGAAGGTGGGAAACCGCGCCGAAGGTCTGCTCGGGTTCTACGCTCGTCTCTCCGATGATCGGGGGAATGCGATCCCTGAGCTGGTGTATTCCGTCAACGGCCCGACCGAAAAGCTGGCTGTGA
>JACKQG010003083.1_pt1 | contig 20882 bp, 16 predicted proteins | sample 8237621 | NCBI WGS metagenome assembly JACKQG01 (sample SAMN15677084, study PRJNA649215) | marine metagenome | biome: marine; feature: Black Sea; material: saline water; isolation source: suspended particulate matter (SPM) from the Black Sea western gyre | collected 2013-06-09/2013-06-10 | depth... | reverse complement strand
TGTTATCGTGATTCTATCAGATCAAAGGTCAAGGTGGGTATTTTTAGAGGTGCCCTGAAACCAATGGCCGGAATTAAAATTAGGTAACGCTAATGTAAAGGGTTTACCAATGTGAAATAATTTATCTTGTGGGGAACATTTTGACTTGAGGTGATACGCTGGAACCTGTTTAATGATTAAGTGACAACTTTATTTTTGTTCTAATTTGGTAGGGAAAGGTCATAATTGCAGCAACTGGGATCGGCATAAGAGTAAATGGCTAAAAATAAGTCAATCTGTTCGATCGCAGGGAGGGTAGAACGCTACCAATAGGAAGGCTCGCCGTTGTTTTCTGAACTGTTTGGGCAAGTCCAGGCAGGCTTGGGTGCAGCGGCCTTACAAAGAGAGGGAGATTAATGGGAGATCCACTTGACGCTCTTACGATCATCTTTACCGAGTTCTATTACTGGGTGACGGTGGTCTTTATGTTCCTGATTCACGTTGGCTTTTGTATGTACGAAGTCGGCGCGTCCAGGCGCAAAAATATGATGCACACGCTGATGAAGAACACGATGGTGATCCCACTGGTCACCGTGTCGTTTTTCTATTTCGGCTGGTGGATCTACTTTGGCTGGACAAACGGCCCGTTCATCACCGGCGGTGTTAACGAGGCTGCGTGGGCGACCCCGTGGTCGGAACTGATGGGCGCCCATATGGGTGGCAAACCGCATCAGGAAGGCCTTACTGCTGACGACACCATGGGTTGGGCCCGTATTAACGGCGTTTTCTGGGCGGCGTTCCTGCTGTTCTCGTGGACGGCGGCCTCCATCGTTTCGGGTGCTGTGATTGAACGTATTCGCTCTGGTGCTTTCTGGGTGTTGGCCGTGTTGATTGGTTCCTTCACCTGGATCATCGACGCTGCATGGGGCTGGTCTCCTGATGGCTGGATGGTTCAGCTTCTGGGTTACCACGATGCTTATGCGTCGGGCGTTATTCACGCTATCGCTGGCGGTTTCGCCCTTGGTGTGTTGATCGTTCTGGGGCCTCGTATCGGAAAATTCCGCGCTGACGGTACGGCGCGTAACATCGTGCCACACAATCCGTGGTTGGTAACCATTGGCCTGTTCCTGATCTATACGGGCTTCTGGGGCTTTTATGTTGCGTGTAATATTCCGATTTTCGATGTCGGCTCTGCTGCCGGCATGGAAGGTTCGTTCTTCACGACCACCAATATTTACCTTGCTCCGACGTCAACCTCGGCGATCACGCTCAACTTCCTTATGTCGCTTTCGGGCGGCCTGATGATGGGCTATGTCGTATCCAAGGGTGATGCTTTCTGGACCTACTCTTCGGGTCTGGCCGGTGTTATCGGCGCCTCTGCGGGTAACGATCTATACCATCCGATCCAGGCGATGATCATCGCCGCCGTAGTGGTTGTCATCATCTACAAGATGCACCACTGGGTCGAACGCACCTTCAAGGTCGATGACGCCGTCGGCGCTGTTGCCGTGCATGGTTATGCCGGTTTCCTCGGCGTCGTTATTGCTGGTTTCGTCCTTTGGGGCTATCCCGCTTCGATGAACGCCGATTACGCCCATATCAATCCCATGGGTCAGTTCCTCGGTGCTATCATCATGTTCTTCGTCCTTGGTTTCGTGCCCGGTTGGCTTGGCGCCTTTGTGTTGAACAAGATGGGCGTGCTTCGTATTCCAGAACATATTGAATTGGCGGGTCTTGACCTTGCTGAATATCATGATCGTTATCTGGATGAAGCTGATGTGTATGAGTCTGAGCTTTCCGAAGCCAGGTCTCGCGGTCTTATTGATTAAGGAAGGAAGTAGAAAATGGAAACCGGAGTAACTACCTGGAACATGAATCTGCTGGACATCGGTGCGATGTATCCCTTCCCGGGGTCCGAGATGATCATGGCGATTATCGGTATCGCGTCGTGGATTATCTGGCACATCATTCAGATGAGAGCAGAAAACAAAAAACTGGCTAAGGAAGAAATTAATTTTTCAGACAAAGCCAAATTACTCAGCGCGATGAAGGTTTCAAACGCTGAAACCCTGAATGAAGCGTTGAAATCACATGAAGAAGGCATCAAGGGCTAACGTTCTGGCTTTATATGTGTGACGAAAATTGGGGGAACCCGGCGCTTTCCGGGTTCCCCTTTTTTGTTTTAATATGATTTTTTGGGAGCACTGGAAGACTCATGAACCTTGATCTTGATCCCTGGCTTCTTCTGCCCCTTGCCCTGGTGCTGTTTCTGATGGCCCTGCCCATATTGTCCCGGCGTATAAAGGGCAAGGTTAACTATACGACAACGGGGGAACTGAATAACCTGCTGGCGCAAGACAGGACCCTCGTGCTGATCGACATTCGATCCGAAAAGGAATTTAACAGCGGACACATCGAAGGCGCTGTGAACATATCTCCTGCCACCTTGAAGGATAAAGTCCAGAAGGGCGGCCCGGATTTTGAAGAATTGAAGCATCAAGCGGTTGTTGTTGTATGCCATTCAGATATTGAGTCGATTGGGATTGTAAAAGCTCTTGATAATGCAGGCTTTGGCAATGCATCGGTACTGCAGGGGGGGATGTTGCGCTGGAAGCGTGATCGCCGGTCTGTAAAGAAGGGCTAGGGACAGCCTTAAAACGAGGAAACAAATGGCACCCGCATTCTGGGGACTGTTAACCGCCCTGAGTTGGGGTAGCGCGGATTTCATCGCGCGTTTCACAGGGCGCGCTGTCGGCCATCACGCCGCCCTGTCCGGCATGTTGTTTTTTAGCGCCATTTTTTTTAGCGCCATTGTCTTTTTCACCGGCCTGCCCTTGATCTGGGAGGTTTCGGCTATCGGCTGGCTTGTTGTCACCGGGCTGGGCGCGATGGTGGCTACCTTGCTTCTTTACTGGGGTTTGGCGCGCGGGCCAGTAACCATTGTCGCCCCCATTGCCGCAGGGTATCCGGTGATTAATATTCTCTATGTGCTTTATATGGGAAACAGTCCTTCGGGTATGCAGTGGCTGGCGTTTGCGGGCGTTATGGGCGGTGTCTATATCGTCGCCAGATGCGCAAAGAATTTTCAGGATGAAGAAGAATTTACCTCCAGCGAACTTAAGAAAACCGTTGCCATTTCCCTTGGCGCTGCCGTCGCCTTTGGCGTGACGGTTATCGCGCTTCAGGAAGCGGGAAAAGTATATGGCGAGTTGCAAACCGTCTTCCTGGCGCGATGGATCAGTTTTGCCGCCATCCTTGTCGTTCTTTCATGGCGGCGAAGAAGTGTATCGATCCCGTTTCGTTGGTGGCCATTGATCGGGCTTCAGGGCCTTCTGGATGGCGGGGCCTTCATGGCCCTTGTTATCGGCGGCGGCGCGGTGGGAGGTGAAGTCGCAGCCGTAGTCGGTTCCAGCTTCAGTGCGGTAACCATTCTTCTGGCGCGATGGTTCCTGAAAGAAGTCATGTCGGGATTGCAGTGGGTTGGGATCGCCCTGATTATTGTCGGTGTTGGTGTCCTTTTGGCTCTGTAAGCGCAAAAAGGACAGGTTTTCCTGTCGAGAAAAAACTGTTCTTGAACTGGCCCCTTTTCCTGAATAGTTTTGTCGGTAATATTTTATAAAAAAACAAGGCCTTCGATAACACCAATAAGCTAATTTAATCCTTTGCAAATTGAATCGAGTTCCCATGCAACAAGATCCACATGCGACGAAGGAAAGCAGGAATAACAGCCTCGAGGTTGCCATTGGCAGAGAGGTTAAGGGCTTCCGCAACAAGTTGGGCATGACTGTTGTAGAATTGGCCAAGCTGGCCGAATTATCCCCCGGCATGCTGTCGAAGATTGAAAATGGGCAGACCTCCCCATCCCTGGCGACCCTGAAAAGCCTGGCCGGGGCGTTGAATGTTCCTGTGACGTCCCTATTTCGTCAATTTGAAGAAGAACGGGACGCAAGCTACGTTCCGGCCGGTGAAGGAATTGAAATTGAACGCCGGGGAACACGGGCGGGGCATCATTATCGCCTGCTGGGGCATACGGTTGGCGGCGCTGTTTCAGTGGAACCTTATCTCATTAATCTGACTGAAGATTCAGACGTCTTTCCGATTTTCCAGCACGACGGAACGGAATTCATTTATGTGCTCAGCGGTGAAATGCAATATCGTCATGGCAACAAGGTTTATGACCTGAAGCCGGGCGATTCACTGTTCTTTGATGCGGATGCCCCGCACGGACCTGAAAACCTGAATAAACTGCCTATAACTTTTCTCAGCGTTATTTCTTACCCCTCTATGGGCGTTAAAAGCTGATTTAAAAATATTCACCAGCGTAAAATTTTATTCTTCTCAGTTGATCAATGGTTCCATTTTGGTTAGTTTGAATGCTGCCCTTTCATGAAAGGGTCGTTTGTTCGATTGTGTATTTTTTTTAAGGATCATGCTCATGTGCGGAATCGCGGGCGTCATGTATAAAGGCGATGGTGTGGAAGCCGATGTTGGCAAGGCGTTGATCGCCATGCTGGATGGCTGTCAGCACCGTGGGCCGGACTCAACAGGTTTTGCCCTGTACCATGATGCCGAACCAGGTGAACTGCGCCTGCGCTTTTTCGTTGGTGAAAAAGAGCAGGCCGAAACCACAATAGCCGAAATTCAGGACAAGCTGGCCGAGTTTCAGGCAGAGCTGGTCAAGGAAGAACGAATCGGCTCGACCTACGCCATCATAATCCGTTTCACAGGCGATATTCAGAAACTGGCCTACGCAATGGAACATGCTGCCAAGCTGGTGTCGATTGGGGAAAGCCTGGATATCATCAAGGATCTGGGCGGCGCTTTCGATGTTGATGACGTCTATCATGTAAGGGATTTTACCGGTTCCCATGGCATTGGACATGTCCGTCTGGCAACGGAATCGGACGTCGCACCGGAAGCATCGCATCCGTTCTGGGCTACCGGCTTTGCCGATGTCTCAATCGTTCACAACGGTCAGATCACCAATTACTACAAACTGCGCCGCAGGCTTGAAAAGCGCGGCTTCGAGTTCAACACGGCCAATGATTCTGAACTGGTCGCCGTCTATCTTGCCGACAAGCTCTCTCAGGGAATTCCCTTGAAAGAGGCGCTCGGCACATCGATTGACGATCTGGATGGAACGTTCTCATTTCTGGTCTCGACAAAAGATGAAATCGGTTACGCCAAGGATCGCCTGGCGGCCAAACCGATGGTCAAGTTTGAAAACGATGATCTTATTGCAATCGCATCCGAGGAGGTCTCCCTAAACAGGCTTTTCCCCGGACACGCCCTCAATACTTCAGAACCTAGCCCAGGGACATTCGACACATGGCAACGATCGACCTAGCCAAACTTTCCGTTCGCGAAGCAAACGAGTTAATTCGTAAAGCGGGAGCAGCCGGAGAGGACGTTGACGTTCTCAACCCGGATGCCAAGCATCACATAGGTGTAGGCCTGGTGCATGATGTAAACGTGCACGTTCGTGGTTCTGCGGGTTATTTCTGTGCCGGTTTGACAGATACCGCACGCTTCGAAGTCGACAACAATGTCGGTTGGGGCCTGGCGGATAACATGCTGGGCGGTACGGCCATCGTGCATGGCAATGCGGGCGCCATTGCCGGTGTCGCCAATCGCGGCGCTGACATTATCGTGCATGGCAATGTGGGATCGCGCGCCGGTCAGGTCATGAAGGCCGGAAATCTGATATGTGTAGGTAACGCCAGTTTCATGGCCGGATACATTATGTATGGCGGGCGAATTATTATTCTGGGGGAATCCGGCGAACAGGTCGGTCAGGACATGACCGGCGGTGACATTATCGTGGGTGGCCGCATCAATTCAATGGGAAAGGATGCTGCGCTGACCGATCTTGACCAGGCCGACAAGGATGAAATTCTTGAACTACTGGAGCGCTACAAAATTTCCTTTAACGGCACCCTGCAAAGAATCGCCAACGACGGCAAGCAGTTGCGTTATTCACGCAACGAACCCCGGGTTCGCAATATTCCATTCTTTGAAGCCACCGGAGAAGCCGGTTACTGGAACGAAAAAGTTCTCGAAGACATCCATATCAAGTCGCAGATCGGCCGCTATCGAATTCGCGGTTACGGTACCACCCGTCCCCTGCCCCATTTTGGAGACATCGCTTTCAGGAAGGACTTGAGCAATATCGAGACCGATCCGAAGGTGCTTGAGAAAATTAATCTGAAGACGAAAATTGGCGACCGCATGGGCGGCAAGCCTTTGGAATTGAGCATGCCGGTGATGATTGCGCCCATGAGTTACGGCGCATTGTCAAAATCCGCCAAGCTGGCGCTGGCGACGGCGTCACGGCTTTCGGGAATTTCCGAAAATACCGGCGAGGGCGGCATGATGGACGAACAGCGCGCCGAAGCCGATCTTCTGATCTATCAATGTCTTTCCGGTCGTTTGGGCTGGTCAATTCATGACATGCAACGTGCCGATGCCCTTGAAATCTATATTTCGCAAGGCGCCAAGCCGGGTCTCGGCGGGCAGTTGATGGCAAACAAGGTAACGGAACAGATCGCCAAAATTCGCGGAATTCCCGCTGGCATTGATTTGCGCTCGCCGTCGCGTCACCCCGATGTTCTGGGTGCCGATGATCTGGTTATCAAAATTGAAGAGTTCCGCGAAGCAACAGGCTACCGGATTCCGGTGTCCGTAAAACTGGGTGCGGGGCGTGTGCGAGATGATATCAAAATCGCCTGCAAGGATGGTTTCGATTATGTGTCGCTGGACGGCCTTCAGGGATCGACCGGTGCTGCCGGCAACGAAGTGCTGGAATTTGTCGGCATTCCAACCCTGGCCGCAATTACCGAAGCCGTCGATGCATTGGTTGAAATCGGCCATCCGGGCGAGCTTCCAATTGTCCTGATGGGCGGTATCAAGACCGGCGTCGATGCCGCCAAGGCCCTGGCCTTGGGGGCCAGTGCGGTGGCCGTTGGCACATCAGCCCTGATCGCGGGGGGCTGTATTTCCTGTTTACAGTGCCATGTAGGCAAGTGCGTCGTCGGCATTGCGACCCAGGACCCTGAGCACGAGAAGCGCTACAATATTTCGGCCGAGGCGCAAAATATTCACCATTATCTTGAATCCCTGCGTTGGCAGTTAGCCGCCATTACCGAAGGCCTTGGCTATGACGATGTGCACAAGATCAGCCGCGACGATCTTGTTGCCTTAACGCCGGAAGCAGCGCAAATAACCGGACTTCCCTATGTGCCGGAATACCGTGAGCGGGATCGCGACTTGTTAAGTGAGGCCTCTTAAAATGAATGTATACGACATTAGCCGGATCGCGCCGTGTGACGCACCATCCGAATTCGCCGACGACACCAGTGACATCCATTTTGTTCCGGCGCCCTGTCAGGTCGCCTGCCCCATCGGTACCGATGCGCCTTCCTATATTGCCTATACCTGGGAAGGTAAAATGGAAGAAGCCTTTGAGGCGATCACCGCGACAAATCCTTTCAGTTCGATTTGCGGGCGTGTTTGCGACGCCCCGTGCGAACCGGCTTGTCGGCGCGCCGACAGCGATGGCCCCATCGCCATTCGCAACATCAAGCGCTTCGTCATGGACAAGCTTGGGCAGGATTACAAGCCCACCGCCATTGAAGTCACGCGTAAGGAAACCGTCGGCATTGTCGGTGGCGGCCCCGCTGGTTTAACTGCGGCCAAGGATCTGGCGGAAGCCGGGTTTGAGGTTCATGTCTATGAAATGATGGACCGGCTTGGCGGCATGATGGTTTGGGGTATTCCGACATTCCGCCTTCCCGATGGAATTATCGATGAAGACCTTAACCGCCTGACGGATCGATGCCCCGGCATCAAGGTTCATCTGTCGTGCACGCTGGGCAAGGACATCACCCTTGATGAGTTGAAGGGCAAGCACGATGTTGTGTTACTGTCCATCGGTGCATGGGGTGGCAAGACCATGACGGCCCTGGATGTGGATGATGCCCGCGTCGTAAACGGCGTCGATTTCCTGCGCGACATCAATTCCGGCAAACGCCCCGACATGCCGGAAACGGTTTTGGTTATTGGTGGCGGCGATGTCGCCATGGATGCATGCCGCGCCGCCAAACGCCTGCCGGGATGTAAGGACGTCAAGGTTGTCTATCGTCGCGGACCGGAAGAAATACCCGCCCGTCGCGAGGAGCTTGAAGGCGCGGTCAAGGAAGATATCGAATTCATCTACAACGTTCAGCCTGTCGCCGTTGAAGACGGGGCAAACGGTTTTGGTTTGACCTGTGTGAAGACCGAACTGGGCGACCCGGACGAGGACGGCCGTCGCCGCCCAATTGATGTGGCGGGCAGCGAACATTTCGTTGCCGGTGGACTGGTCATCGTCGCCGTTGGTCAACAGACCGAATGCGAAAGCCTTGAAAAAGCGGGCATGATGGACTGGGACCGCGTTCGCACTGACTGGGACAGCATGCGCACCGACGATCCCAGGGTCTTTGCTGCCGGTGATGGGGCGTTCGGTGGTTCGACCATCGTTATGGCCATGCAACACGGTCATCGCGCCGCTTATTATATGAAGGCGTTGCTGAACGGCATCGATAACCCGCTGCCTTATCGCACACCTTACCGTACCCGCAGGGTTCCCGTTGCCCAGGATGCGGAATGGGAAGTCATCAACCGGCAACACCAGGAATTCAAGGGCCTTGGCGACAAGCCGGTGGAGTTCCCGGAAATCGAGGTTTCCTATGATGGCGAAGCCGCACGCAACGAAGCCGCACGCTGTTATCGTTGTGATGCAGAAACCGGGTCCGCCGACTACACGGTGCACAGTCGCGAAGATATTTTCGTGATGGCGCGGGCGGACCTGTCGGATATGAAAACGCAAAAAGCGATCCTGAACAAGCGCCTGCAATCCCATGATGACCCTTTCCAGGAAAACCATTTGCCGACACTGGATGACCTGATTTTCCTGCCTGCCAACCTGTCCAGGCTGGTGATCGATCCGTACCGCGACCCGTGTAACGTCAAGGCAAAGATTGCCGGTCGAATTGATCTGACCTCGCCTCTGGTCGCTGCCGGGTTCGATGCTGCACCACAGGAAATCCGCGAAGCTCTGGGTGCGGGGCTGGCCGAACACGGCAGCGCTTACATTGGGACAAAACAGTTGCCGTCATCGGTGCCATGGCTGCAATTGGCTGAAGTCGGCAAAGACCCGGTTTCTGAAAAAGCAGACGGTGTTCTGTTTATTCAGACAGGCGGCTTCAAGGAATTCGATGTTCCGGCTTTATCCGACGATCAGATAATTGGCCTGTCTGTCAGCAAGGATGATCTGTCCAGGGCGATCCCGTTCGCCCTGGACAATGAATTTGATGTCCTGCTGCTGAATGCCTGTCCTGGAAACGGAGACTGGCCGGAACTTGTCGGCAATCCCGACCTTTCGGTTATCCGTGACGCCCTGCGCCTGCTCAGGGCCATGAACCGGGAAGAAGATATTGAAATCCTTTATTTCGGCGGCGTTCGCTCAGGCACGGATCTGGCGAAAATAATTGGCCTTGGCGCCAACGGTGCCGCCCTTGGCGCGTCGCTGGGATTTGCCCTTGGCGGCAGCAAGGAAGGTAACACGATGACGTTCTCGGGGGACAGTTCTCAAAGTGAGCGTGCCGAAGCTGTCGCGCTGCTTATGAAGTCCCTGTCATCGGAAGCATCAATCATGGCCCGTTGTACAGGCAAGACGGATGTTCATAATATTGAACCCGAAGACTTGCGCTCGATCACCCGCATAACGTCCGAGGCGACGGGTATTCAGATGCCGGGAAAAAATGCTCTTCTATAACTTGAAGTAAAATACAAAATAGGGGTCGAGGGGATCGGCTCTTTAACCAAGGGAAAGGAAATTCAGGGATGGCGAAAGATTTAGAGGCAATTGCCAAGAAGCAGGGGATTAAATATTTTCTGATCAGCTTTGTTGATTTGTTTGGTGTGCTGCGCTCGAAGCTGGTTCCGGCGCGAGCGATTAAGGGAATGCAAAAGGAAGGCGCCGGTTTTGCCGGTTTTGCGGCCTGGCTGGACATGACGCCGGCCCATCCTGATTTATTCGCCATTCCTGATCCGGACAGCCTTATTCAACTGCCGTGGAAGCCCGAGGTTGCCTGGCTGGCCAGCGACCTATGGATGGATGGTAAGGAAGTCGAGGCTTCACCGCGTGTCGCGCTGAAGCGTCAATTGGCAAAAGCCCAAAAGAAAGGCTACCGCGTCAAAACCGGTGTCGAGTGTGAATTTTTCCTGACCACACCGGACGGAAAAGAACTATCCGACCCTTATGATACCCAGGAAAAGCCCTGTTATGATCAAAGTGCGCTAATGCGTCGCTATGAGGTGATTTCTGAAATTTGCGATCACATGATCGATTTGGGTTGGGGCCCCTATCAGAACGATCATGAAGACGCCAATGGCCAGTGGGAAATGAACTGGGATTTCGATGACGCATTGAAAACCGCCGACAAACATACTTTCTTTAAATTTATGGCCAAGGCAATTGCCGAAGAATATGGCTACCGGGCAACATTCATGCCCAAACCGTTTATTGATCGCACCGGCAACGGCTGCCATGCCCATGTCTCGGTTTGGGACAAGGCGGGTAAAAAGAACCTGTTCCTGGATTCCAAGGATGAAATGGGTATGAGCAAGATGTCCTACCAATTCCTTGGCGGTATGCTGCATCATGCCCAGGCATTGTGTTCGATCTTCAATCCGACCGTTAACAGCTACAAGCGTATCAATGCGCCGGTAACATCTTCGGGGGCGACCTGGGCCCCCAACACGGTGACCTATGGCGGCAACAACCGCACCCATATGGTCCGTATTCCTGGCGCTGGTCGCTACGAATTACGTTTGATGGACGGTGCAGCGAACCCGTACCTGATGCAGGCGGGAATGATTGCCGCCGGTCTGGACGGGGTTGCAAATAAACGCGATCCGGGCGAACGTCTGGATATTGACATGTACGCCGATGGTCACAAGATCAAGGGTGCCAAGAAGCTTCCCCTGAACATGCTCGATGCCCTCAGGTTAACCGACGCTAGCAAGGATCTTCGCGCGGCAATGGGCGACGATCTGATCGACAGCTATATCAAGCTCAAAAACCACGAATGGGACCGTTACTGTCATCACCTGTCAGGTTGGGAAAGGGAAAATACTCTCGACTGCTAGGCTCTTCGATCAGGACTTCGGATAGGCTGGATTCTAATTTTCAGTGTCCAGCCTGTCCAATTCTGTCCTCCCGGATCTTCGCAGGTACCGGTTAAAAGTAAAACGACCAGAAGGAACTCAGCCTCGCTGGTCGTACGGGTACAAATTCCCCGTCGGAAAGCAATTTTTCGTTCTTGTACCCGTTTAATCCCGCACCGGTTGCCTGCGGAGGCTACATTCTCTCACTAGCCGATCTCACCTCCACGACCCAAACGGGCTTTGGCTGCTGGTTTCAGGCAGGGATGCGAAATCTGTTCAACAGATATGCTCTGACAATTTTAGAGAATATTGTGGATTGATGTTTCCAGGGCGTGCAGGAAGGAGCCTGCGGACGAGGAACCAGAAAGCAAAATAAAAGAGTCCGTATCATCGGGGTAAATAATGACCCCAAGGTGTTCCATGGTTGTTCTGGCGACTTTGCCCTGTGGGAAGGCCGCTGAATTTAAGTCAATTGGGCAGATCCGCTCAAGGGCATCGCGGCTTCTGGGGCCGGATATGCGCAAGGCGACCCAGTTGTCGGACTGCAGGGTGTAATATCCGGCGTCTTTAAGATTCCCGGCGATGACATCAAGCGCATGGGCTCCTGCGTGATCGAAGACTGCAAACATCTGTTCGCTGGACATTCCAAGAAACCGCGTAGCGCCATCATTGGCCAGGCTCGTATGCCCGGCCCTGGGGATCGCCGTTCCATAAGCATCCTGAAGCGCCTTTGCCATGGCGTCGTCACCACCCAGGGGAATGGCGATTGAAACGATAGCGGTTGCGGTGACTTCCTGAAGCGTTACGCCGTCAAAGCTCGCTTGATATCCGCCCAGTGCGGGCAGGGCTGTCATGGTATACTCAGACACGGAGACGGTCTCCTTCCGGATCAATGAAGTGGGGGGAAACAATTTCGACTTCGATGTCCTTGTTGTGGACAAGATCGACGGCGCGGACAATCTCGCCCATGCGCTCCTGACCGGACTTGATGAACCCCAGACCGATCGAATGCCCCAGTTCCGGCGAGAAAGTAACCGAACTCATCCAGCCTTCGTCGTTTGCCATGACGGCGCTTTTTCCACGGGCGATGAAATGGGCGCCAGAGGCCAACGCCTCGGATTTATTCACCGGCTTGAACCCGACAAGACGCAGATCGTCATCCTGGTTTAGGGCGGGACGTTCCGAAAGAACGTTGCCAATGCAATCCTTTTTCTTTGAAACCATTCGGCCCATGCCAAGATTTGCCGCCGTGGTTTGACCCGTTAGTTCGTTACCGGCGGCGTGGCCTTTTTCAATGCGCATGACGCCAAGGGCCTCAGTGCCATAAGCAACGACGTTGAATTCCTCACCCGCCGCCATGAGTGCGCGGATCAGGGAATCGCCATATCGGGCGGGCACGGCAATCTCGTAAGCCAGTTCACCGGAGAACGAAATTCGGAACAATCTCGCCGTGGTGCCGCCACAAACCGTTATTTCGCCACAGGCCATGAAAGGAAAGTCCTCGTTGGTAATGGAATGATCAGAATCAACGACCTTTTGCAGCAACTTGCGGGCATTGGGGCCTGCGACAGCGAACTGCGCCCATCCGTCGGTGGTGGAAATCAAGTGAACGTCCATATCCGGCCACAGGCACTGACGGCAGAATTCCATATGGCGGAAAACGGGTCCGGCATTGGCCGTCGTTGTGGTCATGACAAAGTGATTTTTGCCGAGTCGCGCGGTGGTGCCATCGTCCATGGCCATACCGTCTTCGCGCAACATCAGACCGTATCGCACCTTGCCGACATCCAACGTCGCAAATCCGTTGACATAGACCTTATTCAGGAATTCAGCCGCGTCGCGGCCCTGAATGTCGATCTTGCCCAGTGTCGTTACATCGCAGATACCGACAGACCCGCGGGTCGCGGCAACTTCACGATCAACGCTTTCACGCCAGTGTGTCTCGCCCGGTTGCGGGAACCACTGCGAGCGCAACCACATACCGGTGGTTACAAAAATAGCACCCTGTTCTTCAGCCCATTTGTGACTTGGGGTCAGGCGGTAAGGGCGGAAATCCTTTCCACGCGACCGGCCCGCAAGGGCGCCCATGGGAATCGGCGTGTAAGGTGGGCGGAAGATGGTTGTTCCAGTTTCCGGTATGGTTTTGCCGGTGCATTCAGCCATGAGTGCGAGCGCCAGCATGTTTGCGGTCTTGCCTTGATCGGTCGCCATGCCAAGTGTGGTATAGCGCTTTAAATGCTCGACAGAACGGAAACTTTCACGGTGCGCCAGTTTGATATCCTTGACTGTCACATCATTCTGCTGGTCAAGCCAGGCCCGTGCCTTGCTTTCGCTGACATGCCAGAAGGCAGTGACGTTTGCGGCTTCATCCTCGGCTTTTGCGATGTCGCCACCTTTCGGCGTCATTCCAAGGTCGCTCAAGGCTCTGTCGGATGCCGCATGGCCCTCGGCCAGGGCGGCTGCCAATGTAAAGGTGCCGTTTGCTGCACCCGCAACGCTCATGCCTGCAGGAAGGTCTTGGCCCGGAACAAAGGTCGAGATATCTTCGCGCCAGGCTGGTCTGCCGCGCTGGTGACCTGTCAGGTGAATGTTCGGGTTCCAGCCGCCCGAGACAGCCAGACAATCCGCGTCAATCGTGCGTCCATCGACGAGTTTGATGGAATGAATGGCCTTGCGGCCTCGTGTATCCATGACCCGTCCACCCATGGCGATGGTTGCGCCTGGAATTTGCGCCCTTGGCTCGCCGTCGCGAGTGTCGATAACGGCCGAGATGTTGACCCCTTGGCGGGAAAGATCGCTTGCGGTGCGCCAGCCATCGTCATTGTTGGTAAAAATGGCGACACGTTTGCCCGGGCTGACGCCCCAACGGTTCGCATAAGCCCTGACGGCGCCAGCCAACATAACGCCCGGACGGTCGTTGTTGCCGAAAGCAATGGGTCGCTCCGTGGCGCCGGCGCACAAAACGGCGCGCCTTGAATAAACCCGCCAGAGAATCTGACGCGGTTTTCCATTTGATGTCACTAAATGATCGGTTACGCGTTCAAGAGCGCCATAAATTCCGTGGTCATAAGCGCCATAAACGGTGGTGCGCGCCATCAGGCGGACATTGTCCATGGCTGCCAGTTCGACTGCTGCACGGGCGGCCCATTCGGACCCGGAGATGCCATCGACTTCAAGGGTTTCTGCGTTCAGTCGACCGCCAATCATGAAATCCTCGTCAGCGATGATCACCCGTGCGCCGGACCGGCCAGCTGCGAGGGCTGCCGAAAGCCCCGCCGGGCCACCGCCAATGACCAGAAGATCGCAGTGAAGAAATCCCTTGTCATAGATATCCGGGTCAGGCTCAAAAGAAATTCGACCCAATCCGGCGGAATGGCGGATAATCGGCTCGTAAACTTTTTCCCAGAATGACTTCGGCCACATGAACGTCTTGTAATAAAAGCCTGCCGAAAGGAATCTCGAGAACAGGTCCGTGATTTCCATGAAGTCGTTTTCAAGGGACCCGCGATGATTTTGGCTGGTCGCCTCAAGGCCCTCGAAAAGCTCGGCCACGGTGGCCCGGGTGTTGGGTTCCTGGTGGCTGCCCTTTCGCAGTTGGACAAGGGCATTCGGTTCTTCCGACCCGGCGCTTAAAGCGCCTCTGGGGCGGTGGTACTTGAACGAGCGACCCATCATTATCTGGCCGTTTGCCAGAAGCGCCGAGGCCAGGGTATCGCCCGGGTGGCCCTGAAAACGATTTCCATTGAATGAAAAATTCAGGGTCGTTGAGCGGTCAACAAGGCCCCCGGTTATACGGTTTTTCTGTGTCATTTGCGACGCCTCATGGCGATGGCCACATCGCGGGCCAGTTCAACCCTGGTAATTTCGTGAGTAAGCGTGTTGCGGGTTACCACAAGCCAGGAACGGTCACCCTGTTCGTGATACCACAGCTCCCGGTGCTCTCCGTCAGGGTTGTCGCGCAGATAAAGATAATCATGAAAGTTGTCTGCGGCGTTTTCGTCCTGCCAATCGGGACGATCCATAAGTGAGGCGTCGCCAAGGTAGACGAACTCCTGTGCGTCGCGAGGGCCTAGATGGGGGTGATTGATAATCATAACTTGTCCTTACCCTCCCTTAGTGCAGGTTGGGCTGTGCGCCCACGCCTTTTTCGTCGATCATTGCGCCGCGGCGGAACCGGTCCAGGCGGTATTTCGTCGCCGTCGGGTGCGGCTCATCCTTGGCCAGCAGGTGGGCGAAACAGAACCCGGATGCCGGGGTCGCCTTGAAGCCGCCGTAACACCAGCCGCCATTGAAATACAGGCCATCGATGTGGGTTTTGTCGATAAAGGGCGAGCCATCCATGGACATGTCCATGATACCGCCCCAGGAGCGCAACAGGCGGGTGCGGCCGATCATCGGCATGATCGCCATGCCGCCTTCGCACACATCCTCGACCACCGGTAGGTTGCCGCGCTGGGCATAGGTGTTGTAACCGTCAATATCGCCGCCAAATACCAGTCCGCCCTTATCCGATTGGCTGACATAAAAATGGCCCGCGCCAAAGGTAATGACACCGGGCAGCACGGGCTTCAGGCCTTCGGTAACAAAGGCCTGCAAAACGTGGCTTTCGATTGGCAAGCGCATGCCTGCCTTGGCCATCACACGGCCTGATGATCCGGCAACCGCGACACCGACTTTTTTGGCGCGGATTGTCCCCCGGTTTGTTTCAACGCCCATGCAGACGCCGCTTTCCATGACAAAACCTGTCACTTCGCAATTCTGGATGATATCGACACCCTGGCTGTCAGCGCCACGGGCATATCCCCAGGCGACGGCGTCGTGGCGTACGGTGCCGCCACGGGGCTGCAAGATTCCGCCCTTAATGGGAAAGCGGGCGTTATCGAAGTCCAGGAACGGACACATTTCCCTGACACCGTCAGCATCAAGCAGGACAGCATCGGCGCCCGCAAGCCGCATGGAATTGCCACGACGGTTGAAGGCGTCACGTTGGGGGTCTGAATGGCAGAGGTTCAGGATACCGCGCTGTGAAACCATGGCGTTGTAGTTGAAATCCTGCTCCAGCCCTTCCCACAGTTTCATGGAAAATTCATAAAAAGGCTCGTTGCCGGGCAGGAGGTAGTTCGAGCGAATAATTGTCGTATTGCGGCCAATGTTGCCAGAACCCAGCCAGCCCTTTTCGATAACCGCAACATTGGTTATTCCAAATTCCTTGGCCAGATAGTAGGCTGCGGCCAGTCCATGACCACCGGCACCGACGATGATGACGTCATAGGAAGGCTTGGGGTCGGGTTCCCGCCAGGCGGGCTTCCAACCGGTATTGCCGGTGAGCCCTTGCCAAATTACTTTCCATCCCGAATAGCCCATGGAGTCACTCCCTTAGAATTCATGCCGGAATCGAGTCCTGCGAACTTCTTGCCAGGCCACCTCGAAACAGACTGAGGCAAGAAAATTCTTGAACCAAAATTCAACCGATATAGTACCAAATGTCAATATAAATACATCTAACCAAGCTTATAATGCTATATTTTTTGTCTAAGAGGAAATTAAATTGAATGTCAAGAAATTCTGGTAAGGGGCAATTGGGGTTTTTCGGGACCAGGTTTCAGGGCTTCCGGGTGAGGCCTTTGATCCAGAAGTCCTGTTCCCTGTGCCGGGATGGTCTAATTGAGTGATATAACATGAATTAACCCGAGGGGAGCGAGTTCGGCTTGCCGGTTGCTTTTGCATATGTTATACCAATGTATATTAAAGGTACAAAAAAGGTACTTTAACGATTCGCAATCCTCTCGATAACCACGATGTGGAGAGGGTCAGCCAGGCGCTGGTAATGAGCTGAAACATGGGTATGGCGACAGGGTATGCATAAGATTATCGACGGTAAATTGCTCGCCAGGGAGATTTTGGAAGAAGTTTCAGACAGTGTCGCCGACCTGGCGTCAGCGGGATGGCAGCCCAAGCTTGTGGCGATCGTGATTGGTGATTCTGCTCCTGTTGCCCTTTATGTGCGCAATCAGAAGCGCACTTCAGAAAATGCCGGTATAGAATTCGAAGAGCGGGCCTTTTCAGGGGAGAGCACGGAAGATGAGATCCTTGCCGCCATCGCATCGATGAATGCGGACCCGCGAATTACCGGCATTATTCTTCAGCGCCCGGTTCCCGATCACATGAATATGCGCCGCCTGCAATCGGCCGTACACCCCCTGAAAGATGTTGAGGGTATGCACCCGTCTTCAATCGGCGACATCGTCTATAATGACATTCGACTGGGCCCCTGTACTGCCATGGCCTCAGTTGAGTTGCTTAAACAGACAGGCTTGACCCTTGAGGGACTGGAAGTGACTGTCATCGGCCATTCCGAGATTGTCGGCAAACCCATTGCCTTCCTCTTAATGGCCGAAGGCGCAACAGTGACGGTCTGTCATCATATGACGCGCAACCTCGCTGTCCATTCCAGACGATCTGACGCTGTTTTTGTCGCTGTTGGAAAAGCAGCCCTGATTAGCGGCGACATGATCAAGCCCGGTGCGGCGGTAATCGACATCGGCATCAATCAGGTGACCGACGAAGACGGAAACACGGAAGTCGTTGGCGATGCGGATTATGAGAGCTGCGAGAAAGTAGCGGGCTGGATTACGCCTGTACCCGGTGGTGTAGGGCCGGTGACGGTCGCCATTCTGATGCGCAATTCCGTTATCGCCGCAAGCCGACAAAAAGAGCATTACGAAGCCCGATTCGGCACAATACCCATGGGCGATACGACCCTGCGAATAGCGAAATCGGCGATGAAATAGTCGGATATGAAGCATTGGCAGCCCTTCAAGAGGAGTAAATGGTTAATCGACTTTTTTGATTTGGGCGGGCCAGCACGGAAAATAAATTCATAGATTAAAAAATTACATTGATTAAGGAGGCGACTATGGCGAAGGCCACTAACGAGCAGCATAAAAACCCAAAAAGTGACATTGAAATTGCGCAGGCGGCTGTCATGCGTCCTATCATGGACATTGCGTCAGAAAAGTTGGGCGTCGAGGCCGAACATCTTGAGCCTTATGGTCATTACAAGGCAAAAATGTCCCTGGAATACATCGACAGCCTGAAGAAGGTCAAAAACGGCAAGCTGATTTTGGTGACGGCGATTTCGCCGACCCCGGCGGGCGAAGGCAAGACCACAACGACGGTGGGTCTTGGTGATGGCCTGAACAGGATCGGCAAGAAGGCGATCATGTGCCTGCGCGAGCCCAGCCTTGGACCGTGTTTTGGTATGAAGGGCGGCGCTGCTGGCGGCGGTTACGCCCAGGTCGTTCCCATGGAAGACATCAACCTGCATTTCACCGGCGACTTTCATGCCATTGGCGCAGCCAACAACCTGCTGGCGGCAATGATTGATAACCACATCTACTGGCATGAAAACGATGAGACAGGACTGGATAACAGGCGTATCACCTGGCGTCGTGCGGTCGATATGAATGATCGCTCCCTGCGCGATGTGGTGACGTCTCTGGGTGGCGTTTCCAACGGCGCGCCCCGTCAGGGCGGTTTCGACATCACGGTCGCCTCGGAAGTGATGGCGATCCTGTGTCTGTCTAAGGACCTGGATGACCTGCAACGTCGTCTGGGAAATATCATTGTCGGCTACTCACGCGATCGAAAGCCGGTCACGGCAAGAGATCTGAACGCGGCCGGCGCCATGTCGGCTTTGTTGAAAGACGCCATCAAACCCAATCTGGTTCAGACCATGGAAGGCAACCCGGCGTTTATTCATGGCGGACCGTTCGCCAATATCGCCCACGGCTGTAATACCCTGATGGCGACCCAGACGGCACTCAAACTTGGTGACTACGTTGTTACTGAGGCCGGTTTTGGCGCCGATTTGGGAGCCGAAAAATTCTTCGACATCAAGTGCCGCAAAGGCGGCCTGAAACCGGACCTTGTGGTCCTGGTCGCCACCATCCGCGCCCTGAAATATCATGGTGGTGTCGAAAAGGCTGACCTTAGTCAGGAAAATGTTGAGGCTCTTGAAGACGGTTTTGTCAATCTTGAGCGCCATATCTCCAACATCAGCCATTTCGGTATGAAGACGGTTGTGGCGATCAACAAGTTCTCGGCCGATACTGCGGCTGAAGTGGAATTGGTCAAGAAGAAGTGTGCCGAACTGGGCGTCGAAGCCGTTGAATCCGATCATTGGGGCAATGGCGGTGCGGGCGCAGAAGACCTTGCCAAAGCCGTGGTGGCCAAGATCGAAAAGAACGAGTCCAATTTCCATCCCCTGTACCCGGACGAGATGACCCTGTGGAACAAGATCAAAAATGTCGCCACGTCGCTTTATGGCGCCGAAGACGTAATTGCGGACAAGAAGGTTCGTGACCAGATCAATACACTGCAAAAAGATTACGGGCATTTTCCGATTTGTATCGCCAAGACCCAGTACAGTTTTTCAACAGATCCCAACCTGAGAGGTGCGCCGAGCGGACACGCAGTCCCCATCCGTGAAGTGCGCCTTTCAGGCGGGGCCGAGTTCCTGGTTGTTGTGTGCGGCGATATCATGACCATGCCAGGCCTGCCTCGGGTGCCGGCGGCGACCAACATTCACATTGATAAAGACGGTAAAATCGCCGGACTGTTCTAGAATGGATCGGGATTGATCAAGCCCGGCGTATGAGCTAGATCAATCCCGTGAATTCGTTCGGCCTTAATACAAGCGGGAAAGATTTTAATAATGAGCGAAGCGACGATTATCGACGGCAAGGCATTTGCCGAAGCACTGCGTGGGCGTATCGGATCAGAAGTCAGTCGACTAAAGGCGGACCATGATCTGACACCAGGTCTGGCCGTTGTTCTGGTGGGTGAGGATCCGGCCAGCCAGGTCTATGTGCGCAACAAGGGCAAGCAGACACTTGAGGTCGGGATGAACTCCTACGAGCACAAGCTGGCCGACGATACCGCCGAAGAAACGCTTCTGAAGCTGATTGAGGATCTGAACAACGATGACAAGGTGAACGGCATTCTGGTGCAGTTGCCCTTGCCTGACCATATTAATGAATCCGCTGTTCTGGCCGCCATCGACCCGGCCAAGGATGTGGACGGCTTCCACGTTGTCAATGTGGGTCTTTTGACCACCGGCGACGACAAAGCAATGGTGCCTTGCACACCGTGGGGCTGTTTGATGATGCTGAAAGATCAACTGGGGAGCCTGTCGGGCAAGAAGGCCGTGGTTCTGGGTCGCTCGAACATCGTCGGCAAACCCATGGCGGCGTTGCTTTTGAAGGAAAGCTGCACGGTCACAATCGCTCACTCGCGCACCCGGGATCTGGCCGACGAATGTCGCGCTGCCGATATTCTGGTCGCCGCTGTGGGCCGCCCGGAAATGGTCCCCGGCGACTGGATCAAACCGGGTGCGACGGTCATTGATGTAGGCATCAACCGCATCGATGCGCCGGAAAAAGGCGAAGGCAAAACCCGCCTCGTTGGCGACGTGGACTTCACCAGCGCAGTCAAGGTTGCCGGCGCCATAACGCCAGTTCCCGGCGGCGTCGGCCCCATGACCATAGCCTGCCTGCTAAGAAACACCCTGGCCGCAACATGCCTGCAAAAGGGCCTGAACGTACCGGAAGTTTAGGCTGGAGGTTTTCCTGATAAAAGGTGCGCGACCCGAGACATAGGTGACGTTTTGTACCGGACACATGGGTAACACTTCC
>JACKQG010000625.1_pt1 | contig 20883 bp, 22 predicted proteins | sample 8237621 | NCBI WGS metagenome assembly JACKQG01 (sample SAMN15677084, study PRJNA649215) | marine metagenome | biome: marine; feature: Black Sea; material: saline water; isolation source: suspended particulate matter (SPM) from the Black Sea western gyre | collected 2013-06-09/2013-06-10 | depth... | reverse complement strand
TTGTATGTTACCTGCTTTATTTAATAAGCAACTATTTTTTATACCCAGAAGTAAATAATGATTACTATTAAAGGAATTAAAGGCCTAATAGCATTCTTAATATGATGATCAGCACCATCAAACGTTGGCCAAACTTTTAAAAATAGACCAATATTCCAAATAAATGCAAAGGTACAGAAAAACCCCATTGCAACTAATAATGTTGGTGTATCAGTTCTTTCAAAAATACCAATTTGGAAAAACGTTACAATAAGCATTGCAACCGTTCCACCCATTAGAAATCCTGCTGGCTTAAGCGCATACGGTACTTGTGGCGAGTCCAGACGAAGATCTATTGCAAACTTTTTTGAGTTAAAAGTTAGTTGAAAGGCAAAAAAACCACCAAACAATATTAAAAAAATGTGACAAATAGTTTGAATATCCATATTAATTCCCCTTAAAGTTAATTGAACGCTTGAGTAATTTCAAGCCTCATAATAAGTATACTTATTTTTTTTATTAATTTAAATACTAACCATCGAGTGAAAACTATGGATATATCTAAAATACAAAACCAGCTTAAAAAATTTGCAATTGAAAGGGATTGGGAGCAGTTTCATACCCCCAAAAATTTATCTATGGCTCTTAGTGTTGAGGCTTCAGAGCTGGTTGAGATATTTCAGTGGTTAAGGGCTGAAGAGTCAATTTCACCTGATAAAAAACAGATAGACGCAATCAAAAGTGAAGTAGCTGATATTGCTATGTATCTTCTGCGTTTTTGTAGTGTCTTGGAAATAGATATTGAAGAAGCAATTGAGAGTAAATTAGAGAAAAATGCTGAAAAATATCCAGTTAATTTATCAAAGGGCAATGCTCAGAAATACAATCAACGAGAAGATTAGTTATATTTCAACCTTATAACATTCGTAGGGCTTGCCAGTTGAAGGTTGAAGATTAATATAATCATTAGACAGAACAATAATCTCTTCAGATCTTTTATCGTTAAGAGTAAATTGTTCTTCCATATTAAAATACTCATCAAGCCATGGATGGTTCCTATTAACAACTTTAATAGAATCAATCATACTGACTAAGCTTTGATCATTAATTTCCCATACTCCAGTTCCAAGAGCGCTATAATTCACTTTAACTGTATTCTCTTCAATTGGAAAGTCAACAATTAGTTGACCAAAACTATTCCAGGTACCATCTTTCTTATATCTTATAAATTCCAAAGCGGTATACCCAGGCCAAGTATCTTTACAAATCCAGTTACCAAGAATTTCAGTTTCATAAAAACGAGGAGACATTGCTGCTAAAGCAGAGGTGTTTAAAATTAGAGCTGCAAGGATGGTCAGGAAGTACTTCATGAAAAGTAGTTTAGATTAGTTTTTGACAAGCCTATGTGAATTATTGATGAATTTTAGAAGAATTTATCATTTTATTTTTATGTTCATCAGCCATCTTTTCAATTTTATTGCTAACAGTTTCTTGAAAAATAAATGGCAAAATAGAGTGAATGAGCGCAATAATTAAAAGCCCCAAAAGTGTAAGGCAATATTTCCATGCCCCCCAGAGATGTTGAAAGTAGTTATATCCAAACTCATTGGGGTGTTTAGTAAAAATATTATTCATATAAGTATTATCGAAGTTTATTTAATTTATTAAGTATAAAGAATGGGAGTAACAATATTAAATTTTTTGAATATTTGTAATAAAATAAAATTTTTTGAATAAATTACTTTCCACATATAGGATAAGAATAATGCCTAAAGTTTTAACAAAAAAACAGATTGAGCAGTATCATGATGAAGGTTTTATATCTCCAATAAGAGTTATTTCTGAAAAAGATGCTTTATCTATTAAAGTCCAACTTGAAGAAGTAGAGGCGCAATACCCTGAAGAAATTAATTCAGAGAGTCGCAATAATTTACACCTCTCATTCGCTTTTTTAGATGCGCTCGCACATAACACAACCATAGTAGACGCAATAGAAGATCTTATTGGCCCTGATATTGCTCTTTGGGCGTCGGTTATGTTTATTAAAGAGCCCTCCTCTAAGCAGTATGTTAGTTGGCATCAAGATGCAACTTATATGGGCCTTGATAGCTTTGATTTTCCAACACCATGGATTGCGCTAAGTTCTAGTAACCTAGAGACAGGCTGTATGTCGATGATTTCAGGTAGCCATAAATCAGAAATACAAAAACACGATGATACTTATGCAGACAACAATATTCTAACTAGAGGCCAAGCTATTAAAAGTGTAGATCAAAGTAAGGCCGTTGATCTAATATTGAAGCCAGGTGAAATGTCGATCCATCATGGAGCAATTATTCATGGCTCTCAACCTAATAAAAGCAATCAAAGGAGGATAGGGTTCTCTCTTCAATCATATGTTCCACCATCTATAAAGCAAGTAATTGGAAAAAATATGTGGACTCATATTAGGGGACAAAAAAGGAATGATCCAGACGGAATTTTTTTAGACAGACCTAAATACAATATGGATCCAAAAACTGTTTCTCAAAGAAAAATTGCAGAAAAAAACTTATCTGAGATACTTTATAAGGGCGCGAAGATTAAGCGTAACTACTAAATATAGTTTTCTAGCCAGCTAAGAATTTTTTTAACTCCACTATTCGTCTGAGACGAGCTCAAAATATCTCCAAGAACGCCATGCTTTGAGGAATCATCACTATTTGTAAGTATTGGATTGTGAATAGAGACATTATTACCCATTTTAGAAATTATTTTACGAGTTGCTTTAGCTGATACAACCTGATCATCATCTGAAAAATAAAATAATACTGGTTGTTTAATCCTAATATGCTTAACTTTATAGGCTGCAACAACTGAGTCCTTTACTGCAAATAATGCTCTTATAGGATAGCTTGTCGTCCAACATCTTGCATGATCTGCATTTCTTGGGACGAAGGAGTATTCTTTTCCAAAAATGAATGGGATAAACCACTTAGCTCCAGGAATTCTAAGAAGTTGTCCAAAAAAAGATTTTGGTCCAAAATTAGGGGATACATAAATAATTGCTAAAGCATTTTCTGTATATTGAAGATTGGCATGGATTAATGAACAACCTGTAGAACAACCAATTAAGATAAGACTATCCCCAATTGCATTACCAATATCAATAGCTTCTTTCGTATCTATCATCCAATCATCAAAGGTAGCCTCAGCTAAGGCTTCACCATCTAGACCATGCCCTCTAAGCCTTGTAAAAAAAATATTCGCATTGAGCTCTTTGCCAAGCATTTCAATAACTGGATCAAGCTCTGCTCTGGTTGCTGAAAAGCCATGAATAAATATAAGACTAATTTTTGTCTTCATTTTATTTTGATTTGCCCAAATAATCTTTTTTTCAGTATCTGGACGGATATTTAGAATCTCATTTTCACTATCTTCGATGAGCTTATCTAAAGAATTAATATTGATCATTTACTTAACTTACTTTTTTAGATGGATGAATTATATCTCGAAATATATAAAAATCTTGTAATTAATTTTGTATACATAAAGATTACTTTTATTAATACATAAAGTATACAAAAAGTGTATACTTCATATTAGTTAGAAAATTAATAAATCTTTAGATGGGTAAATACGTAACAAAAAATCAAAAAGAGGATGAAAAGAGAGTGGTTAGCGTAAGAATTCGCAGACCTATTTTTGAGGCGTTTAAAGGAGCTGCAACTGCTGCAGAACAGTTTGGATATAGCATGACTCTTTCAGGCGTATTTGAAACAGCTATGGAAGATGCAATTTCTGAGTTTAAAGATATTAGTGGTGTCGATTATCAAGATCTCACTTCATCAAAGCTAAGTAAGAAATGGGATAGCAAATACAAGCCTTCCTTAAAAAATTCTAAAGTAAAGCTCAAAAAGCGTGGTACTTAAATTAACTTTAATTAGGAGTGATAAGCAATGTCAGAAGCTAGTGTGATTGATAAATTAAAAGATTTAAGAAAAGATTTAGATAAAGAATCTAAATTTCTTCAAGAGCAAATGGAGCTCCCATTAAATGGAAATGAGGTGAAAAATTCTCGGTCAGATAACAATTCTATCCAGCTTAATAAGGGAATTATGTTCTCTAAATGGGTCAGAAAATTAACGACACAATTTGAGTCGGTTGATCCATTTTATAAATAAATTATAGTTACAAGTTAAATTGTTTCCTTGGCCAGTTCCAACTAATAAGTGTGCTGGCAACACCAGACATGATTAACAAACCTCCCAATATCATTGAGGAAGTTAATTTTTCATCAAGAAGAACAATTCCCGCAATAATTGAGGTAATTGGAAGTAGCATCAAAAAGGGCGATACTTTGCTGACATCCACACTGCTCAATAAGTGATACCAAACGCTATAACCTAATACAGTCATAATCAATGCTAAGTATAGAATTATTGACCAATCAATATAGCTAGCGGTTGTTATTGCTAGCCACTGCCCATCTTCAATTAGTAAAGATGCAATAAACATTTGTGGGGTGGCCATGATTGCAACCCAGGCTAATATGGTAATTCCTGAGAGATCTTTAAGCCGGCTAATCATTATCTGCGCAACCGCCCATACAGCGGAGCCTGCAATTAATAACATAACGCTATCAAGGTGTCCATCTAGTCTGGGCTCTCCTGCAATTATCAGAACGCCAACAAAAGCAAGCCCCATTCCTAGTGCCCTAGTAATACCAAGCTTTTCCTTTAATAGAAGTGCCCCCATAATTGCTAAAATTGGACCTTCAAGCTGAACTAGGATTGCTGCAGTAGAGGCATCAATACCTTTGAGGCCATTGTAGGTAAGACCATATTGAATAGTAGAGCCAATAAGTGCAACAACAAAAATTTCACGCATATGACCCCATGGCGGCTTTGTAAACCAAACAAGAATTAAACCTGCAATACCAAAGCGAATTGTCATGATAAGGAGAGCTGGAAACTGCTCCATTCCAATTTTGGCTAGAGTAAACCCTAAGCCCCAGGTAATAGGAACAATAAGAGCTAATAAGATTTGCTTAGTGTTCAATAGTATTATTGTTAGATATTAAAAAAGGAGGTCAATTATGACCTCCTTTTGAGCATTAAGATAGAACTAATTAATATTTAGGCACGATATTTCCAATAGAAAAGGATAACAATTAAACTACTTAAACCAATTCCAAAGTACTGCATACCTCCAGCAGGGATAGTGCCAGATGTGATATGAAAAACTTGAAGTGCAATAGCTAGTAGTTGCAGAATTATAAGGGGCGGAGTCGCTTTTCTTAGTTGCTCTGATGATGTCCAGTTTGGAAGCATTATAAAAATTACCGCAGTGAATAGGAATGACATCCCTAAATATTGTGCCATTGTAACCATTGGAAGGGTTACTTCCCAGTTATAAGACGCTGCCATCATATCAGTCCCAAACCAAAAAGATGCAGCCCAAAGTAGGCCAAGTAACCCGTTAATTCTATAAACTGATGCTAAAGTCATAATATACTCCCCTTATTAATTTCTATGAATCATAACATAAGTAGTAGTATTAAAAAAGAGGCCAAAAAGAGCTCTTTATATTTTTTTGAGTACTTAAAGAATTTGTTTACTAACTCGAAGTAAAATTAAAGAATGAAAATTTCAAACCCTCTTAATAATAATTATTTTCCTCAATCAGAGTCAAATAATGGCTGGCGATTCCTCAAAGATTCGAATGAAATAAAAAATCTTACAAATATGAATTTGGGCAAGTTAGACGCTATTATTGAGGGTTATAAATTCTTTTTTGATACGTACGCATCTGGAATAGCAGTAATCAAAAATGGCTACCTAATTAAAGAGCACTATAGCTTTATGACTCTTCCCGGAAGTCGCTTTGATGTTTGGTCTTGCACAAAATCTTTTACTGGAATAGCATGGGGTCTTTTGTTGGAGGAAAGTCGACAAGGTACGCTTCCAAATAATGTCCAAGTGGGCCTAGAAAGTTCTGCTTACTCTTTTTTGCCAAATAATACTAAGCTAACTGATCAGCTTAAAGAAAAAATAACTATTGGGCACTTGCTTAGTATGACCTCTGGCATCGCTGGAGAAGCTAAACTAGCATTTGGGATACCCACAAAAATTGATAGTGGTCCTTTTGAGCATGCACTTGGTTTTAGCGAAAATCGATATGGTAAAAAAACAGATGCTCTAGTCGGTGAGCCTGGAACAATTTGGGATTATAGTGATCCTGCAATGGCTCATTTATCAATATTGTTTAAATCCATTATGAAACAAGAAATCCATGACTATATGCAGGAAAAAGTATTCAGTCAAATAGGTATTGAAAATGCTAGTTGGGATATTCTTGGAGGTGGTCAATTTATTGGTCCCCACACTAGTGCTCATATTGGCCTTCACATCTCTGCCAGAGAGCTGGCAAGATTTGGTTACTTATTGATGCGGAAAGGATTATGGAATGGTAAAGAAGTTGTACCGAGTTGGTGGATTGATAAAGCAACAAAATCTTCACAAAATTTAAATCCTAACTATGGATATACTTTTTGGACTAACTCAAATGGAACAAGATGGCCAGGGCTTCCAAAAGATATGTTTGCGTTGGAAGGATATAATTCAAATAGGTGTTATGTTATTCCTTCAAAGGATATGGTTGTTGTAAGAGTTGGCGCAGGACCAAATCAGTGGAATGAGCAGTTACTTATTAGCAGTATTTTGGGGGCAATTAATTAATAATTGATTTGCCGTTACTTGCCTCAGGAGTAAAGTCATAAAAGTCCTGAAATGGGTAGGTCTTTCTATTTCTTTGCTTATTGGAAATTGATCTTAAGTCTTGATTTACAGCGCCATCAGTCAAAACCATAAATGAAGGTACTGAAAGGTTTTCAAGGTCAGGTGAAAGGTACCCAGATTTAACTATGAGCAACTGGAAGCTAGGTAGATTTATTTTTAAATCAGTAAAATCTTTAAGCTTATGAAATGGCCTTCTCAGCTTGGTTATAACAATTGTTGTTTTATTTACTTTAACTATTGCGCATTGATTTTGAAAATAGACGCTATCAGCAGTTAGAATTAATGAAGGCCCGCCCCCACCAAATGTTCCGCCGATAGTAAATTGATTGCCTTTTTTTAGTTCATCATAGGCTGATTTTGATGCAATGCCTGCAATCAGGGTTTCTTTTGAATCAGCTTCTAAGATTACTTTTAGAATATCAGCCCTATCTCCAACTCCTCCTGCAGTAGGATTATCACCACTATCTGCAATTATTGAAAAATCATCCCGACAAAACTCAAGAGCGCTATGAATATCTCCTGACTTCATGCCATAGTTTAGTTTTTTCCGATTATCCCAGTAGAGATTAGCAATACTTTTACAGATAATAGCGCCTGATTTCTCATCAGTGCAAGTCACAATAGAAGAAGCTGTGGCTCTTTTAGTATCTGCCCAAACGTAACCAATCATTAGATTACAATCGAGGATATTAGATTCTTGATTGTAAAGGTCAAGACTTTCATAGATTGATTGGCAGGGCTCTACAAATGTTGAAGACATTTCTCCTGAGACTAAAACTGGTATTGCTGACCAGAGAACATAGGGCCTATAGTTTTCATTAAGGGCCTTACAAAGCATCATTGATGACCGCTGATAAGTTTCTTTGACATCAATATGAGGAGCGGTTTTAAATGCTGCAAAAGCATCTATATTACTAATAATTTGATTGGTCATCTGGCCATGAAGGTCAAAGCTTACTGAAATGATGCATTTTGGCCCAACTTCTTTGCGAACTGAAGCAATCCACTCTCCTTCTGGGTCTTCAATACCATCAACATACATTGCGCCATGCATTAATAGAAGGACCCCATCTAGATCACCTAGAGAATGAAGAGCTTCAATAAATTGGTTTTTTAGTTGAGCAAAGTACTCCTTATCAATAGGGCCACCAGGAACTGACTTGTTAAAGAATAAAGGATAAGTTTTTATCTTACACTTACTAAAGGGAAAATCAACAAGATCAAGCAATGCTTGACCTTGGATGCTTTGAAAGTCGTCTTTATTTTGATATAGGGGTGAATAACTACTGCACTCTGTGCTAATTCCACCAATGGCAATTTTTTTTAAAGCCATTCAATATCAAACTGTCTAATTAACTCCAGCCAGTAACTACTTTGACTTCAATGAACTCTTTAAGACCAAAAGAGCCACCTTCACGGCCAATACCTGAGTGCTTATAACCACCAAAGGGTGACCCAAGGGCTAAACTTCTTCCATTTACCTCAACAACACCAGAAAGTAGTCTTTTTGAGACTCGTTTGGCTTTCTCAGGATCTTGTGTTTGAATATAATTTTCTAAACCATATGGAGTGTCATTGGCAATTTCAATCGCCTCTTCTTCAGTATCAAAAGGAATCATTGAAAGAACGGGTCCAAAAATTTCCGTTCTTGCAACCGTCATTTGATTATTAACATCTGCAAAGATAGTGGGTTTAACAAAGTAACCTGTCTCAAGACCTTTAGGCTTGCCTATTCCGCCAGAAACAAGCGTTGCATTTTCATCGATACCTGCCTGGATTAACGCTTGAATTTTATCAAATTGAAGTTGGGATACAACGGGACCTAGATGCTTTCCAGGCTTTGAGGCAATATCAGTGTGTGTAGAGATTGCAGTTTCTTTAGCAATCGCAACTGCTTGATCATAAACTGAGCGCTCAACGAGCATTCTTGTAGGAGCATTACAAGATTGACCCGTGTTATTAAAACAATGCCTTACGCCTCTTTTCACGGCTTTTTCATCAGCATCAGCAAAAATAATATTAGCTCCTTTACCTCCAAGCTCTAATCCAACTCTCTTAAAGTCATCAGCAGCGTTATGAGAAATTAGTGCGCCAGCTCTTGTTGAGCCTGTGAAAGAGACCATATCAACATCAGGGTGAGAAGTCAGCTGACTTCCAACACCAATACCATCTCCATTAACAAGGTTAAATACTCCTGCTGGGCAACCGGCCTCTTCAAGCATTTCAGCAAAAATCATTGAGTCTAAAGGAGCAAGCTCTGAAGGCTTTAAAACCATGGTGCAGCCCGCAGCAATTGCTGGAATAACTTTTAGTGCTACTTGGCTTATTGGCCAGTTCCAAGGAGTGATGAGTGCACAAACTCCTTTTGGCCCATAAATTAATTGATTGTCCGAGTCGTCAAGTTGCTCTTCAAACTCAAATTTTCTAAGCTGGTTAAGAAAATCTTCAATCGCTTCTGTTCCACTAGGGGCTTGAGATGTTTTGGCAAAATCTATAGGCGCTCCCATTTCCATTGAAATAACTTCGGCCATGTCATCCATTCTTCTTTCATAGATTGCATAAAGTCTTTCAAGTAGTGCTATTCTGTCAGCTTTTGTTGAGGCAGACCACATTGGTAGAGCAGCCCTTGCAGCTGCAATTGCAGCATCAGTGTCACTTTGTGAGCCAAGAGAAATCACCGCACAAACTGTTTCATCAGAAGGATTGATGACGTCAAAGTCATTTTTAGTTGATGGCTCAACCCATTGCCCATTAATGTAGAATTTTCTTTTATCTAGCATAATTTATCTCCAATTAAGATTAGTAGAGGTTATCTTAAGAAATTTTTGATGTCAAGCAAAAATATGTATGCAACTGTATGTTTAGATGCTTGCTAATTTCTCAACCGATAATTTAATGTTATCCATGCTGGTTGCAAAAGAAAGCCTAACGTAACCTGGCGCCCCAAAGGCAGAGCCTGGAACAACTGCCAAGCTTAGTTTTTCAAGACAATACGTTGAAAACTCAACGTCATCTTTAAGGCCTATTCTTTCAATCAATCCTTGAACTTTAGGAAAAGAATAGAAGGCCCCACCAGATCTTGGACACTCTATACCATCAATAGCATTCAAACTATCAACTAGAAACTCATGGCGACGCTCAAAAGCCTCAACCATCATTGATATGAATGACTGATCACCCGAAATCGCTTCAAGAGCAGCAGCTTGAGAAATTGAGCTTGGATTAGAAGTTGACTGTCCTTGAATTTTTTTCATGGCTTTAATTACTGTTTCAGGACCAGCAGCATAACCAATTCTCCACCCAGTCATTGCGTATGCTTTAGACACACCATTAAGAATTACAACTCTATCTTTAAGCTCTGGACACGCCATTGCAATATTAACAAAATCATCATCACCCCACCTTATATGCTCGTATATATCATCGCTTATAGTAAGAACGTGAGGGTATTTTTTCAAAACCTCACCAAGGGCTTTAATTTCTGATTCACTATAAACTGATCCTGTTGGGTTAGAGGGACTATTAAGAACAAAAAGTTTGGATTTGTTGGTGATGCTAGCTTCTAATTGATCTGGAGTTATTTTAAAGTCTTGCTCTAAGCCAGCCTCAATAAATACAGGAGTCGCATCAGCAAGAATAGCCATGTCAGGATATGAAACCCAGTAAGGAGTTGGTATGATTACTTCATCACCTTCGTTAAGGATTGCTTGACAGAGGTTATAAAAAACTTGTTTGCCACCGCAAGAAACCATTACTTCATTTAAAGAATAATCTAATCCATTCTCTCTTTTAAATTTTTCACAGACTGCTTTTTTAAGTTCTGCTGTACCGTCTGCTGGGGTATATCTTGTATCTCCAGAGCCGATTGCAGTAATAGCCGCTTTTTGAATGTTTACAGGAGTATCAAAGTCTGGCTCACCCGATCCCATTGAAATTATTTGTATTCCTTGTGATTTTAATTCTTTGGCTTTATCACTGACAGCCATAGTCGCAGAAGGTTTAACTTTTTGTACTCGATTTGATAGGATAGTTGACATTTACTGTGCTCTTTAAATGGTTTAAAATTAAGGGTTTTATTTTAATCAAAAACTGCCGATAATGGCCAGAAAATTTCAGCTAAAATCGAATTTTTCACCTAAGGGTGACCAGCCAAAAGCTATTCAAACGTTACTAGACGGAATTGAGGCTGGAGAGAAGTATCAAACGCTCGTTGGTGTTACGGGTTCAGGCAAAACATTTACTCTTGCAAATGTTATTGAGAAGAGTCAAAAACCGAGTCTGATTATGGCTCCAAACAAAACTTTAGCTGCTCAGCTTTATAGTGAAATGAAAGAATTCTTTCCTAACAATGCTGTTGAGTACTTTGTGTCCTATTATGATTATTACCAGCCAGAGGCCTACGTTCCTGCTTCAGACACATTTATTGAGAAAGATGCATCAATAAATGAGCAGATAGAGCAGATGAGACTTTCTGCTACTAAATCACTTCTTGAGCGCAAAGACGTAATAATTATTGCAAGTGTTTCCGCTATCTATGGTCTTGGAGATCCTGAAAGTTATATGAAAATGCTGCTTCATTTAACTGTAGGGGAGGTTGCAAAGCAAAGAGAAATTCTGGCGACATTATCAAAGATGCAATATTCAAGAAATGACGTGACATTAATCCGAGGTCATTTTAGAGTTAAGGGTGAGGTAATTGATATATTTCCAGCAGACTCTGAAGAGCGTGCAATTCGAATAGAGATGTTTGATGATGAGGTGGAAAGCCTTTCATGGTTTGATCCTCTAACAGGAGAAAAACTAAAGCCTCTTCAAAGGGTTACTATTTATCCAAAGACACATTACGTTACTCCTAAATCAACCATATTAAATATCCTTGATGATATTAAGGTGGAGCTTGGCTTAAGAAAAAAAGAACTACTCTCTCAAAATAAATTAGTTGAAGATCAAAGGCTTTCGCAAAGAGTAGCGCAGGATATGGAAATGATGAGAGAGCTAGGCTATTGCTCAGGTATTGAGAATTACTCCCGCTATTTATCTGGAAGAAAACCAGGAGAGCCACCACCAACCCTGTTTGATTATATGCCCGAAGATTCTTTAATTATCTTAGATGAGTCCCACGTTACAGTGAGCCAAATAGGGGCAATGTACAATGGTGATAGGGCTAGAAAAACAACGCTCGTAGATTTTGGTTTTCGCCTGCCATCAGCTCTAGACAATAGACCACTTAGATTTGAAGAATTTTCTGAAAGGTTGAGCCAGTGTATTTTGGTTTCAGCAACTCCCGCAAAATTTGAATTAGAGATGTCAACTGTTATTGCTGAGCAAGTTGTAAGGCCAACCGGATTATTGGATCCAGGTATTGTTATTAAGCCCGTTGAAACTCAGGTTGATGATTTACTATCTGAAATTCATAAAAGGGTTGCCGTAAAGGAAAGAGTCTTAGTGACAACACTGACTAAGAAGATGTCAGAGCAGCTCAGTGACTACTTAAATGATCATAATATAAAAGTAAGGTATCTACATTCTGATATTGATACTGTTGAAAGGGTAGAAATCATTCGAGACTTACGTCTTGGTGTTTTTGATGTTTTAGTTGGGATAAATCTTTTAAGAGAAGGGTTAGATATTCCAGAGGTATCTTTAGTTGCAATTTTAGATGCAGATAAAGAAGGTTTTCTTCGCTCAGAGCGTTCTTTAATTCAAACGATGGGAAGGGCTGCTCGAAATATTAATGGGAGTGTTATCTTATATGCTGACAGAATTACCAACTCAATACAAAGAGCAATGGATGTTACATCTGCAAGAAGAGATAAGCAGGAAGCCTATAACAAAAAACATGGAATAGTACCCATGGGCGTTGTGAAGCCGATTGTTGATATTTTAGATACAGACCTTTCAGCATCAGATATTGATGATTTAATATCTGAAACTATTCAAGTAAAATTATCTCCTGTTCAGCTCTCCAAAGAACTAAAGCGACTTGAAAAAGAGATGTATAAGTTTGCTGAGGATTTAAAATTTGAGCAGGCAGCAGACACTAGAAATCAAATAAAACGATTAAGAGATGGGCAATTTAAATAATATGACCTTAAATATTACTGAGATCTTCTACTCGCTTCAAGGAGAGGCAAGAGAGGTTGGAATTCCAACTGTGTTTGTTCGACTTACAGGCTGCCCTTTAAGATGTAATTATTGTGATACTGCGTATGCATTTAAGGGCAATAACCCTTTATCAATTGAGCAAATATTATCTGAGATCTCAAAATATAAAACTCACTATGTATGTGTTACGGGCGGAGAGCCAATGGCGCAAAGTAATTGCCTTGGATTGTTGGATACTTTGATAGAGAGCGGATACAAGGTTTCAATGGAAACAAGTGGCAGTATCGATATTTCTCAGGTAAATAAAAATGTATCTATTGTGATGGATCTTAAAACGCCTTCATCAACAGAGCAACATCAAAATAGATATGAAAATATTGCGCTTTTAGAAAACAAAGATCAGCTCAAGTTTGTTATCGCTTCAAGGTTAGATTTTGATTGGTGTTGCAGTATTTTGGAAGATCATGAGATCTTATCAGATGTCCTGTTTTCACCGGTTTATGAATGTTTAAAGCCAGCAGAGTTAGCAGATTGGATTTTAGAGAAGCAACTTAATGTTCGACTTCAGGTGCAACTTCATAAGATTCTTTGGGGCGACGAAAAAGGAAAATAGTTAACCTTTAAAATCTCTAGTCTAGAACTAAAAGTTAGTAAACTTTTAAGTAGAGATGGTTCCTTCAATTCTAGCCTTTGCTTTATCAATTGCGACATGATAGTGAGGATCTTCCAGGACGTTGACCTCGACTAAATGTTTTGCTGTTTTTAGAAGCAATCTACACTCTTCACTAAGATGAACTAAATGAAGAGTTTTTCCTGCTTTTTGGTATCGATCAGCAAGCTTATCAATTGCTTCAATTGCAGAGTGATCTATCACTCTTGAATCCTCAAAATCTATGTAGACATTTTCAGGATCTTCTTTGGGGCTAAAGATTGCATGAAAAGTATTGATTGATGCAAAAAATATTGCGCCATGGAGCCTGTATGTCTTTTTCCCATCTGACTCAACTTCTTCAACAGACTGTATTTTTCCAGCAGACTCCCACGCATACGACAGCGCTGACATAATTACGCCAGTTATGACTGCAAGTGCTAAGTTATCTGTCAATACAGTTATTACTGCAACAGATATTCCAACAATAATATCGGGCATTGGAACCTTACCAAATAATCGAAATGAACCCCACTCAAAGGTACCAATTACGACCATCATCATGACGCCAATTAGAACCGCAACTGGAATCATTTCTATGTACTTAGAAAGATAGAGTATAAAAAATAATAACACCACAGAAGCTACTATTCCAGAGAGTCTTCCCCTTCCTCCAGATTTAATATTAATCAGACTTTGTCCAACCATTGCGCAGCCACCCATTCCGCCAAAAAGACCGGTAACAGTATTGGCAACACCTTGACCAATACACTCGCGATTTGGTTGACCTGTAGTTTCCGTTAAATCATCAATTAAGTTAAGAGTTAATAAGCTTTCAATGAGCCCAACTAGGGCCATAATCATTGCGTAAGGAAAGATGATTTTAAGCATCTCAAAATCAATTGGAACATCTGGAAAATGAAATGGAGGAAATACACCACCAATAGGGGCAATATCCCCAACTGTCCTAGTATCAAGCCCTAAAAATAATACAGCCACTGTTCCAATGACAATTGCAACTAGAGTTGATGGTACTGCGCGAGTTAACCTTGGTAAAAAATGAATAATAGCCATGGTGATTGCAACAATGACCAGCATTAACATTAAAGGGGTTCCAGTAATCCACTCGCTGCCAACTTTAAATTGTTTTACCTGCGCTAGAAAAATGACAATTGCTAGGCCATTTACAAAGCCTAGAAAAACTGGGTGAGGAACAAGTCTTATAAATTTACCCATCTTAAATAGACCAAATACAATTTGAATAAGCCCGGTTAAAACGACAGCTGCAAATAGGTACTCCACTCCATGAATGGCAACTAAGGTCCCAATGACAACCGCTATAGCTCCGGTAGCTCCAGAGATCATTCCAGGCCTTCCACCTATGATTGATGTAATGAGTCCAATAGTAAAGGCGGCATAGAGCCCAACTAGTGGGTTTAATCCTGCCAAAAGGGCAAATGCAACAGCTTCAGGGACCAATGCTAATGCTACTGTCAGTCCTGACAAGATATCGTTTTTTGCGTTACTGGGAACGCGCTTATGAATGAGCTTAAACATTATTTCCTTTTAGGTTGGCTTGTAACTAAGGCTTTTCAGCAGGTATTGACGGGGTAGTTGATGATACATCAGCATTTTGAGCGCGATGTCTAAGTGCATGATCCATTAATGTAATTGCTAGCATTGCCTCCGCAATTGGGGTTGCCCTAATGCCGACACAAGGGTCATGTCTGCCAGTGGTACTAATTTCTGTTGCTTTACCCTTTTTGTCAATGCTATCTGCAGTAAGTCTTATGCTTGAAGTTGGCTTTAGCGCAATAGAAACTAAGAGGTCTTGACCAGAGCTGATACCACCAAGGATCCCCCCAGAGTTATTTGACGTAAATCCTTCAGGAGTTATTGGATCTCTATGAAGCGAGCCTTTTTGGTTAACAACACCAAATCCAGCACCGATTTCAATGCCTTTTACAGCGTTGATGCTCATCATTGCGTGAGCAATATCAGCATCAAGCCTATCAAAAATCGGCTCACCAAGTCCTGTAATCATTTTGCTAGCAACGATGTTGATTCTTGCGCCAATTGAATCACCTGACTTTCTAAGGTTATCCATATAGTCTTCTAGTTCATTTACTTTACTGGCATCAGGACAAAAGAAAGGATTGTTGTGAATCTCCTTCCAGTCAAAACTTTCAAAAGAAATTGGTCCCAGTTGGGCTAAGTACCCTCGAATTTCAATGCCATATTTTTCTTTTAGGTATTTTTTAGCAATGCCACCAGCTGCAACTCTTATTGCAGTTTCTCTAGCAGAAGATCGACCACCGCCACGATAATCTCTAATTCCATATTTCTGTTGATACGTAAAATCTGCATGACCAGGCCTAAAAGAGTTTGCAATTTTTGTGTAGTCTCTTGGTCTTTGATCGGTATTTTCAATCAAAAGGGCAATAGGAGTTCCAGTAGTTACACCTTCAAAAGTTCCAGATACTATTTTGATTGTATCCGACTCTCTTCTTTGAGTGGTGTGTCTTGAGCTTCCTGGCTTTCTAAGATCTAAATCACCCTGAAGATCCGCTTCTTTAAGTTTCATCCCTGGAGGGCAGCCATCTACAATACCCACAAGAGCATCGCCATGACTCTCGCCAGCGGTTGTTAGTGTGAATAGTTTTCCAAATGAATTGCCAGACATTGCCTATTGATGTACGTTGCTTAGATGGCGGATATTATACCAGTGACAGTATATATTTCGAATAAGATTAATTCAGTGGCTAGTTAATTAGCTACTTTTAGAAGATATTGTTAACTATTAAATAGAGTTATCTAAGAAAGTCATCAAAGTAGAAGTAGTTAACTCCAGACTTGTTATCAGCTTTTAAAACCATAGTTTTAGCAAGGGATTCGGCTTTAACGCTTCTGTATTTACTTGCAGTTCCAATTAAAAAAAGATCCATTATTTTTGCAAGATTTATTGCGATTTTTTCAGCTAGTCTTTTTTCAGAGCGCTCTCCAACTAAAAAACTAGGCCTAAATATATTAACTGTTGAAAAGCCAAGACGTTGAATGGATTCTTCAAGTTCACCCTTTGTCCTTAGATAGAAATTTTTTGAAGAACTGTTTGCACCTATCGAAGAAATAAGACTCAATGTTTCAGCGCCCGATTCTTTGGCTTTTCTAGCAATACTAAGGCAGTAATCTATATCGACTTTTCTAAAATTCTCTTTACTTCCAGCAGTTTTAATTGTTGTTCCAAGACAAATAAATACATTATTACAAGAGGGCAGAGAGCCATTTTTTTCAAAAGCATCAAAATCAATAATCATCTCTGTAATGTTGGGCGGAAGGTTGGGAATTGATCTTCGAGTTAGAGCAATAGCGCGCTGTTTTTTATTAGACAGAACTTTAATGACATTTCCGCCTACAAGGCCTGTAGAACCAACAATAATTGAAGTAGGCACTGTCAGAAGTTTTTAAACACTAGTTTGAATTTATTAAGGTAAAGCTATTTCAATGCTGTCCATGTCTTTATCAACATCAATTTTCATTTTGTCGAACTTAGGGGCGCCCATTCCACTAAATTGATAAAAGCCTGCTGGCTCCTTAGGGATAAAGAAAAAGAAGTCCAATTTACCATTACCGTTTTCATCTTCAAATGAAGCTAAAGCGTATGGACCCGAAGGAACTTCCATGCTCCAAGAAACATCACAAGTACCGCTTTTACTTGGCTCATAAATTTTTTCTTGACTATGATTCATTCCCTTCCACCCCGACTCTTCATAAATAAGAACATGGACTGCATTTTTAGTTGAACATCCAGTAACAGTTCCGCTAACAGTGTGCATATGACTATCTGCCATAGCCTGCAATGCAAAAAAGGTTAAAAATACAGTAAATAATTTAAAATTTATGTTCATGATTAAGTGTAAGTAGATTAAAAATAGCTTATCAGTGTAGACAATAGTGTTGAGATTTTAGTGAATTTTTCATGAGTTTTATATGAAAATTTATATTTAATTAAGATTAAATAGTTTGATTAATAACCATCTTCTTCAAAAAAATCAATCACAGAGTCGAGACCACCATAGTTGATAATTACATCACAATTCTTTTGCAATAAAGGTTTGGCATGGTAGGCAACAGAGACGCCGGCAATTTTCATCATTTCTAAATCATTAGCGCCATCACCAATAGCAATGACTTGCTCTCTTTTTAGTTGGTAAAGCGCACATAGCTCATCAATATAATTTGCTTTTTCATTGGCATCAATAACTTTTCCTACGACTGCTCCAGTGAGGGAGTTATTAATTACCTCTACATTGTTGGCTCTATACGTATCAACTCCCAAGCTGTTATGAAGGCGTTCAGCAAAATAACTCAGGCCACCCGAGATAATGGCTGACTTTATACCAGTTGATTTAAAGAAGTTAATTAGCTCTTTGGCACCAGGGCTTAATTTTAAGGAGTTGTTGTAAACAGATTCAAATGCTGAAGTGTTAACTCCTTTAAGTATTGACACTCTTTTTTTAAAGGACTCAGTAAAGTCCAACCTACCCTGCATTGCTTGTTCAGTAATTAAAGCAACTTCACTGGACATTCCTGACGCTTTAGCAATTTCATCAATCGTCTCAATAGTTATTAAGGTTGAGTCCATATCGCTAACAACTAACTTAATATCTGCAAAATTAAACCTCTTTTGGTATAAATTTATATCAACTGTGTTTTCAAGTCTTAATTTTTCAATAGTAAAATTAAAGTTAGTGTGGATTCTAAAGTGATTTTTTCGCTTTTCCAAGTCGCCTTTAAGACTCCTTGTAAGCTTTTCAGCAATAATTAAATCTTGGGAATGGATTATGAGTGTTTCCATTAATAAATGAGTGATTTGTTAAGGTTGTCAGCATTAATATTTTACAGGATCTGATATTTTTTTAATTTCATATTTAGTCACTTTATCTAAAATTCATAATTTAAAAAATGTAACAAATTGACATAAAAGGTAAATTTAAGTTTATTTTGGCTTAGGTATAATCAATCACAATTTATAACCAACGAAGGTTATTTTTCCTAAAACATTGACGTTCGGATGGGCTTATCAAGATTGAGCATAGCTGAGCGTTTTTTAACTTTAAAAAAAGGTTTAAAGCTATCTATCTATTATGACACAAACATATAATTTTAGTGCTGGGCCAGCAATGCTTCCTACTTTAGTACTTAAAAAAATTCAGCAAGAGCTTATTGAGTATGGAAACTCTAAAGCTTCAGTAATGGAAATTTCACATCGAGGAGTTGACTTCATGGAGGCTGCTCAAAAATCTGAAAAGGATTTGAGAGATCTTTTAAATATTCCGAGTAATTACAAGGTTTTGTTTCTTCAGGGTGGCGCCTCTGCTCAGTTTTCAATGGTTCCAATTAACCTATTAAGAGGAAAGTCTAAAGCTTGCTATGCAAATACGGGACACTGGTCAGTAAAAGCAATTGCTGAAGCAGAGCGCTATTGTAAAGTTAATGTTTGTACAGATAGCTCAGAGAATAATTTTACTGATATTGAAGATTTTCAAAATTGGAATGTTAATTCTGATTCTGCATATCTTCATTACACCCCAAATGAAACAATTGCTGGGCTAGAGTTTGATTATATTCCTGAAGTTGATATGCCATTAGTTGCTGATATGTCCTCAACGATTCTTTCTCGAGAGATTGATGTTTCTAAATATGGTGTTATTTATGCAGGAGCTCAAAAAAATATTGGACCTGCTGGCTTAACAATTATTATTGTAAGAGAAGACTTAATTGGTAACGTAGTTAAAGGACAGCCAAAACTCTTTGACTATTCAACTCAAGCTAACAATGAGTCTATGTTTAACACTCCTGCAACCTTTCCATGGTATGTTGCTGGACGCGTTTTTGAATGGCTTAAAGAGCAGGGAGGCTTGAGTGTGATTCAAAAAATAAATCATACGAAAGCAAAAACACTTTATAAGGTGATTGATAACTCTGATTTTTATTCAAACCCAGTTTCAATTAAATATCGCTCTTGGATGAATGTTCCATTTTTATTAGCAGACGATAGTCTTAATGGCTTATTTTTAGAGCGCTCAAAAGAAGCAGGGTTACTTGCACTGAAGGGTCATCGAAGTGTTGGAGGAATGAGGGCAAGCATTTATAACGCAATGCCTCAAGAGGGTGTTGATGCCTTAGTTAATTTTATGAGTGATTTTGAAAAGGATTTTGGGTGATGCTTAAAGTACAAGTTTTAAATAACATTTCCTCTCTAGGTTTAGATAAATTTTCTAGTGATATTTATGATGTTTCAGTAAAAGATAATAACCCAGACGCCATTCTCGTTCGAAGCGCCAAAATGCATGAATTGGAATTTGGGAAAAACCTTAAAGCTGTTGGCCGTGCCGGAGCTGGGGTGAATAATATTCCACTTGAAAAAATGAGTGACAAAGGAGTTGTGGTATTTAATACACCAGGTGCAAATGCTAATGCCGTTAAAGAGCTTGTTATTTCTTCAATGCTTCTTGCTAGTCGTAATATTTGTCAGGCATGGAACTATGTAAATAATTTACCCCTTGAGGATCTTAAGGCAACCGTAGAGGATGGAAAAAAACAATATTCAGGCTCGGAATTGCCAGGAAAGACATTAGGAATTGTTGGTCTTGGTGCTATAGGTGTTGAAATTGCAAATGCAGCTAGCATGCTTGGTATGGACGTTATTGGATTTGACCCATCAATTACTAAGAAGAATGCTTGGAAAATTTCTTCTGAAGTAGAAGATGCTGCTACTCTAGAAGAATTATTTTCCAAGAGTGATTTTGTTTCTTTTCACGTTCCCTTAATTGATGAAACTAAAAACTTATTAAATGAAAAACGTATTGCCTTGTTACCTGAAGGCTCAGTAATAATTAACATGTCAAGAGATGGGATTGTTGATGAAGACGCATTAGTGAAAGCGCTTGATTCTGGCAAAGTCAAGTATTACGTCACTGACTTTCCAATTAATGATAAAAAAAATCATGATAGAGTCATTGCACTTCCCCATCTTGGCGCTTCTACATCGGAGGCTGAAGATAATTGCGCAGTGATGATTGCTAAACAAATTAAAGATTATCTTGAAAATGGAAATATTGTTAATTCTGTTAACTTTCCTGACGCTAGGATGCCGAGAGCAGGTGAAGAGCGATTAGCTATTACCCATAGAAATATTCCGAATATGGTTCGTCAAATAACCAAAGCTATAGCTGAGGAAGAGGCTAATATTCTTGATATGATTAACAAGTCTAGAGGAGATTTTGCCTACACACTTATTGATCTTGAAAATGAAATTTCAAATACTGCTATTGAAAATATACAACGAGTTGAGGGGGTTTTGACAGTAAG
>JACKQG010003081.1_pt1 | contig 20887 bp, 15 predicted proteins | sample 8237621 | NCBI WGS metagenome assembly JACKQG01 (sample SAMN15677084, study PRJNA649215) | marine metagenome | biome: marine; feature: Black Sea; material: saline water; isolation source: suspended particulate matter (SPM) from the Black Sea western gyre | collected 2013-06-09/2013-06-10 | depth... | reverse complement strand
TGTTTTACAGAGGCGGTTTGAACTATTGAGGGAATGTCGGTTAATAAAATCAGATCATTGTTAAGAAAAGACCTCCACTGCAAGGGTTTTGGCAGATTTTTGAAAATTAATTCTACCTGTTCCATAAATTTATGGAACAGGTCATCAGCCTCCTTGGAAACCATTGATCCTCTATCCTTGCTAACCCTTATAGAATCTAACTTTGACAGCAATTTATGCACCCTCTCAAGGGGTGTTTTACCTACCGTCAAATACTCAGGCTTTTCGCCCATTTCCACATCAATGATTTCAATGGTTGCTTCAATAAATTTTCTTGTTAATGTCTATCGTAGAAAAAGAAAAAGAATAATTTTTATTGTCTGTTATTGGCATGATCCAACTCCATTATAAAAAAATATTAAAAATCTTATCGCGCGGGTTTAAAAGTATAGATGTTTTATAAAAAAGATTATCAAATGACATTTGCTGTTCCTGAAAAAGGGAAAATTATTCTATTTTCCATATCTCACTTCAGATGTCCAAAATCAAACAGGGTAAAAAGATATCAGGACTGGGGATTTGGACGACAGAACGGTTTTTTTGCAGTTAAGTGCGGGCCGTGTTTTTTATATATTATCAACTTGAATATGAAAAATGATCCTATAATATTGCCACAGGGTTATATAGTTGAATTAAAAATTCAAAACTGAAAAAGTGTCATATACTACATATTGGGGTTCTCAAATTTTGTCTGGGCTGAGTCTTTGAAATGCAAGTCCCCATTGAAAAAAAGTAGGGAAAAAGGGTTTAAAAATAGACTTATAACCGCTTTTAATTTCCAAGGACCAACCATTATATTTAATATTTTTGACATAGAACATCTTAAGATTTTGTCCATTTTTCTTAAGAAGGATCAGTAAAGCAAAAAATGTAGATACATTATTATTGTTTTCACGTGTTTTCCCTGTTATGTTGCTTATATAGATTGATTTTTAAAAAATTCTAACCATAAAACTTTGTACCAGGTTAAACTTATATAAAACAATAATTTTAAATAGATATTATTCTAAAATAAATGACAAAAAATAAGTTAAGTATACATGATAAGGCTATTTTCGATGCTGTTTTGAACACAGTGAGCGATGGGATCACTGTAATCGGAAAGGATCTTAAAATCATATTTCAAAATAAAGCGATTCGCAAAACTTACGGTTCGAGAATCGGTGAGTATTGCTATGCCGCCTATCGTGGCCGTAATGAGCCTTGTGAGGACTGTATTATCCTTGAAGTTCTCAAGGAAGGCAAACCGAAAAAGGCACTCAGGGATATTCAATTGCCGAATGGGGATGTTTTGTGGGTGGAGTTTTTTTCAGGACCCTTCAAGGACGAGAATGGAAAAATTATCGGGGCTGTTGAAGTTGTCCGAGATGTCACAGAACAGATTCGAATTACGAAGGAGTATGTTACGTTACGTCGTGAAATGGAGCGTCAAGCACAATTTGAAAACATAATAACCCAATCAAAGAAAATGAAAGAAATTTTCAGGCTGATCCAAAGAATTGCTCCCACTAACAGCAATATCCTTATTTCAGGTGAATCCGGAACAGGCAAGGAGCTCATTGCCAAGGCAATTGTATTGAATTCAATTCGAAAAGATAAACCCTTTGTCACGATAAATTGTGGTGCCATTCCAGAAAACCTTTTAGAATCAGAATTATTTGGGCATGTCAAAGGATCTTTTACCGGGGCTATAAAAGATCACAGAGGATTAATCGAGACGGCTCATGGAGGAACACTCTTTCTCGATGAGGTCGGGGAAATGTCGTTGTCTCTCCAGGTAAAACTACTTCGTTTTCTACAAGAGGGTGAATCCCGGCGGGTAGGAGACACAAAACACAACAAATTCGATGTCCGGCTAATATCTGCCACAAATCGAAATCTCGAGGATGCTGTAAAAGACGGCATCTTCCGTGAGGATTTCTTGTTCCGTTTAAGCGTAATACCTATTGATCTTCCACCTCTTCGTGAACGAAAAGAAGATATCCCTCTGCTTGCGAACCATCTGCTGCAGCGCCTTTGTGATACACATTCACGAAACGTTTCAGGAATATCTTCAGAAACCCTTAAGAAACTCATGAACTATGCCTGGCCTGGAAATGTAAGGGAGCTTGAAAATGTCATTGAGTACGCACTTCATCTTACCAATGATAATCAGGCAATACAGGATGCACAGCTTCCTCCGAAATTTTCAAGCCTGTCAGAAACTCTGAAAATGATAAAAGGTTTTATTTCAATTGATGAGTATACCAAACAAACCATTCTTGCTTTGCAAGACGAATACACCGAGGAAAAGATTTCAGACATATTAGGAATCAGCCGGAAAAGCCTGTGGGAAAAAAGAAAGCGCTGGGGGATTCCGAGATAATAGACCCTGTCCTATACGCCCGCCCCAATAATAAAACCTTCCTTGACGTTACCATTCGTAACAACTGTCACCTCCAACCCTGTTACCATCGGTAATACAATCTTTAATTTTCCAATTAACCCTGAACTGATTTTTTAATTTTATCGTGTAATTTAAGCATGATAGATGATTATTTCTAATCCTTCTCAAGCTGGTATGAAATCTGCTCTATAGATTTTCAGTTTCAAAAAATAATTGAATTTGAAAATAATTAATAAAAAGAAGGAGATTTAAAATGACTAACCCGAAAAAAGCCCCCTCAAACACGTTATCAGAAGAGCAAAAAAAAGCCGATATCAATTTCCCCTGTGGAAATATTGAAGAAATGCTTCGGATGTTTAAAAAATACTGTGCCAAAGAAAATTTTGACTGTGGAGCGATGATGAAACATTTCATGGATAAAGAATCTACAAATATTTGCTCCAATGAGATGATGACGGAAATGAAAAAAGCATTGAAAGAATATCGCCGGGGAAAAAGAGCATAATGATTCTGAATACGGTTTATTTTTTCAAAATCAGTAACATCAGATTACAGATATTCATATCGAATTAAGGGAGGTATATAATGTTTTCGATTTTAATCAGCCTTGCAACAATTGTTCTGGGTACAGTTTTTATAATTATAGCTTTATCCTGGATGATTGCCCGGCTGTGGTGCCGGCCTATGCTGGCCGGTTCTAAAAAAACACCAAAAGATTATTCAATGGGTTTTGAGAATGTTAAATTCTCAGTAAAAGGGGTTTTGCTGCGGGGATGGTTCATTCCTGCTTCTTCAGCCGCTGAGAAAAACCCGGCAATCATTGTTCAGCATGGATGGTCGAAAAACGCCGCAGCCATGCTACCGGTTGCCAAAGCGCTTCATACCTTAAACACTTCTTTATTATTATTTGATTTCAGGGGACACGGAAGGAGTGATAAAAACGGGCCGGTAACATTGCAGACAATGGCTCAGGACATCAGTGCGGCCATTGATTACCTTGAAACCAGATCAGATGTCAACCCCAATAACATCGGGGTTATGGGACATTCAATCGGCGGAGCAGGTACAATTTTAGCCGGATCACGGGACTCACGAATTAAGGCCATTGCAAGCAGCGCGGCTTTTGCCGATCCAGTTGCGGTTACACTCAACTACATGAAAAAATTCTATATCCCTGAATGGCCCTTCCTGTGGCTGATGTTTCAATTTATCGGTCATTGGGTGGGGCATCGCATAGATTTTCTTTTTCCAAAAAACAACATTGGAAAAATCCAAGCACCCATCACCCTTCTACATGGTGGGGAAGACAATTTCATTCCATCGGAAAATCTTGACATCCTGTATTCAAATTCAAAAAAAGACCGGACTGAAGTTCATCTGATTCCTGGGTGTAAACATTCAAATATAATTGAGCATCCCCACCATGCTCTATTGATAACTGAATTTTTCAAAAATCATATGTCTTTAACCGTAAAGCGTCAAAATATAATGGTCTAAAAAAAATGAAAACCATAAAAAAAATTACCGCTCAAAAAATATCAGCCATGGCCCGATGGGCTTTTGATAATAGATACAAAACACTTATTCTGCTTTCTGTTTTTATTTTTATTATCGCATCTCAGTTTCCAAAAATGACTAAGGACACCTCTACCGAAGGATTGCTGCGTGCAAATGATCCGGCACTTGTGGATTTTAATATGTTTCGTGACCAATTTGGAAGGGGACCGGTTATCATTGTTGCCATTCAAACCAAAGATGTTTTTGATATGGATTTTTTAACTCAACTAAAAAACCTGCATCAGGAATTAGATGAAAAAGTCCCATATCTGGACGATATCACCAGCCTTATCAACGCCCGCCACACCCGGGGAGATGCAGATGAACTTATCGTTGGCGATCTGATGGAGGAAATGCCAGCCAATGCAGCAGCGCTTGAACTATTACGTTCACAGGTTATGCAGAATCCATTATACCTGAATACATTGATTAATGACCGGCATGATCTCACAACGATTTTAATCAAAACAAACACGTACTCTTCAACCGGTAAAAATGCAGATACCAGTGATCCTCTGTCTATGGATTTTGATTCACCCGGGCAAACGAATGAAAAAAAATCAGAATACATCACTTCAGCCGAAAACGATGAAGCCGTGGATGTTGTATATGAAATAACACAAAAATACGCGTCGCCGGATTTCAAAATATATGTCACAGGTCCTGCATCTATCTCCAATTATTTCAGCAAAGCCATGTTGAAAGATATGAGCCGGTTTTTGGGTCTTTCATTTTTAACGATTACTATTATTCTTGCCATTATGTTTCGCAGGCTCTCAGGGGTGATCATGCCGTTAATCATTGTGATGGTATCTCTTCTGTCGACAATGAGCATAATGGCGATTTTTAATATTTCATTAAAACTGCCGACTACAGTTTTACCATCCTTTCTCCTGGCGATTGCCCTGTGTGATTCAATCCATATCTTGACCCTCTTCTATCGGGCTTATGAGAATAACCAAACCAAACGGAATGCAGTCATCAATGCGTATAATCATTCTGGATTGGCTATTTTAATGGCAAGTATTACCACTGCGTGCGGCTTGCTTTCCTTTGCCGGATCTGCTGTGGCACCGATTGAAGAACTGGGGATTTTTACCAGTATCGGTGTGATGTTTGCCTTAATGTATACAGTTGTGCTGCTGCCGGCAATCATTTCCATCATCCCCATTAAGATCAAGCAGGAAGATCCTGAAAAGAAAACAGCAGTTATGGATAAAATAGGCACTGCCATGGCTTTGTTTGCTACAAGTCATCCAATAAAAATAATAACCCTGTTTATCCTTATTACCTCTATTTCTATTTTGGGCATCTCCAGGATCAAATTCTCCCATGATATACTTCGATGGCTGCCTGGAGACAGTAACATACGGATGGCAACCGAAAAAATAGATGAACAATTAAAAGGGTCGTTTAACCTTGAAGTGATCATTAACATGGGCAAAAAGAATGCTTTTTTTAATCCTGAAATATTGAATCAGCTGGAGGAATCGGTAAAATTTGCAGAATCCCTTGATATTAATGAAATTCAAGCAGGAAAAGCCTGGTCTATTTCTGTTGTGCTCAAGGAAACAAACAAGGCATTGAATGAAAACAATCAAGATTATTATGCCATTCCCGACAGTAAGAACCTGATAGCCCAAGAGTTCCTGCTGTTTGAAAACAGCGGTACAGATGACCTGGAAGAATATGTTGATACACAGTTCAGTATGGCCCGGTTCATGATAAAGGTGTCTTTTAAGAACGCCATACAGTATCAAAAATTCATTGATACCGTTGCCGGTCATTTTCAGAAAAATTATCCTGAAGCTAAAATCACAACAACCGGTATGATCACCCTGTACACACAAACCATGTCAAATACCATTAAAACCATGGCTGAAAGCTATATCATTTCGATCATTGTGATTTCAGTTTTAATGTTCATTCTCATCGGCACGTTTGAGTTAAGTTTTTTAAGCATGATACCCAATTTAGTGCCCGTCCTATTGATGCTTGGCATATCAGGCTGGCTTAAAATACCGTTGAACGTTTTTACCATGATGGTCAGCAGTATTGCATTGGGTATTGTTGTGGATGATACGATCCATTTTATGCACAACTTTCAAAAATATTATTTAAAATCAAACAATGTAGCTGATGCGATCAAACAGACATTATCAACCGCCGGCAGAGCAATGCTCGTTACTTCCTTAGTCCTGTGTCTGGGTTTTTATGTCTTTTTATTCGCCAGCATGACCAATTTTATTTATTTTGGCTTTCTTACCGGTACTACCATTATTTTCGGCCTGTTTGCGGATTTCCTGTTAGCACCGGCTATTCTGGTGGTTTATTATAAATATAAAGAATCCTATGTTCATAGAAAAATGGATCTGGAGGCAGCATAATGAAAAACAAGGAACTTTTTAAAATTTTTGAAAAACAACAGATATCATACAGAATAGTCCCGATTCTGATCATCATTATTTGTATTTTAGTCTCACCGGCTCTTGTCCTGGCCGATGATCCTGAAGCCCGAAAAATTATGGAACAGGTGGATGCCCGTGATGACGGCGACAATCAGGTTTCTGACATGGAGATGATCCTGATTGACAAGAATAGCAACCAAAGAGTCCGCCGGATTCGTTCTTTTAATAAAGACAATGGCAAGGATGAATTACGGCTTATGTTTTTTCTCTCACCAGCGGATGTGGAGAATACCGCCTTTTTGACCTGGGATTATGATCAGGCAGACATGGATGATGATCAATGGCTCTACCTGCCTGCTGTGGGAAAACCCAAACGGATCGCAGCCAGTGATAAAGATGCCTCTTTTATGGGATCTGATTTTTACTACGGTGACATAACTGATCTTGAACTTACCCTCTATGATTTTAAAATCCTGAAGGAAACAAAAGTAGGCGATTATCCTGCTTTTTTAATTGAATCTATCCCCAGTACTCAAAAGACCATTGATGATTACGGCTATACCAAATCCATTCTGTATGTCCGCAAAGACATTTATATGGTGGTGCGGGCAGTCCATTTTTTAAAGGAACAGGGCAAACTAAAATATCTGGATGTGACACAACTGGATAAAATTGAGGGAATCTGGGTGGCAACTGAGCTTCAAATGTGGACTGTTAAGGGAAAGATGAAACAGCACCATACCATCATCAAATTATCCAATGTAAAGTTCAACCAGCCCTTGGAGGAAAATTTTTTCACAGTCCGTCAGATGCAAAAAGGATTATAGACAATGCAGGCATCAAGACATTATTGGCACAAATGCCTGGGGTTGGTGATATTTTTGATAGGACTTTTTCTTATTCCCCAGGGGCTGTTGGCTGATTCGGCATCTTCCCTGCTCCCGGAAATTGAGCAGGTTCTGGAAGATTTTGATGGACTAAAATCAAGCGAAACAGAAAAAATCGATGGTTCCGGCATTGCATCTTCTTCAGAAGACGAATTGATAGATGTCTTGGAAGGATTTGGAGATAAAGGGTCTGAAATATCACCAGAAGGGGAATTGACCGATATCTTGGGCGAATTTAAAGATAGTGATGACACTTCTTCCATCGAACCCGCAGACGTCTCCCGGAACCGTTTCAATGATCTTTCCGGCTCCCTGACCTTTGGCGTGGTGTATAATATAGGGCATGATGCTCCGGCAACGGGTGAAATCGACCATCAAGGGTTTTCGCGGTTGCGTTCCAAACTGGATCTGGCCCTGGACCATGACCTGCCCTTTGATTTTAAATTCCGTATAAGTGGTAGCGCCTTTTATGATGCAGCTTTCCGGGCCGCCGGCCGGGCAGACTATCCAGATTCTTTTCTGGATCAATATGAATCGGAAATCGAGCTGGGTGAGACTTATTTACAGGGCGCTTTGCTGAAAAACCTGGATATTAAAATCGGACGTCAGGTATTATCCTGGGGCCGGTCGGACAGCATTCTCATCACAGATATCTGGAATCCCCTGGACCAGCGTACCCCGGGTATAGTGGATATCAAGGATTTAAAACTGCCAGTAACCATGACCAAACTGGATGGGTATATGGGGGACTGGAGTCTGTCAATTGTGGCTGCCCATGAAAACCGCTTTTCCAAACTTCCGGTCTACGGCAGTGATTTCTACCCCTCTGATCAACCCCTGCCACCGGTGGAAGAACCGGAAGACAATTTAGAAAACACTGAATTCGGTGCAGCCCTGACCGGCTATTTTAATGGCCGGGATATTTCTTTTTATACCGCCCGTTTCTGGGATGACACCGCACATTTTACCAGTGATGCCTTCAAGCGGGAACACAGTCGGCTCACCATGTACGGAGTGGCTGCAAGTATGGCTGCCGGTAATTGGATTATTAAAGGAGAAGCCGCCCTGACCAGCGGATTTCGTTTCTTCAATCAGCCGGACAAATCCTTTGAACGGGCAGATACCATGGTGGGTGCGGAGTATTCCGGTTTTTCCGAAACCACTATAGCCCTGGAACTGGCTTTGTTTCATTATCTGGATTATGACTCTGTTCTTGCAAAGGTCCCTGATAGCACCGGCAATGATCAGGTTCAAATGGCACTACGGACAACCAGGGAATTTTTCAATGACCGGCTGGCAGTGACATTTCTGGCATCGGTCTATGGGGGGGATGCCAGGGACGGAGCTTTTGAGCGAATCAGCGCTGAGTATGATCTGACAGACAGCTGGACCCTAAGCGGCGGATTGATTTTGTATCAAAACGGAAGAAAGCCAATGTTCCGGAATATTGAGGATAATGATCGGTTATTCTTGAATCTGGCATTTCATTTTTAGGTTCCATGTGTGTTCCCTTGAAAAGGGAATAGAGGATCCTTTCAAAGTTTGATAGAATAAACCTTGCATGGAAGGCTGAATGCAGCCATGGTATGAAAGATGGGTTCTCACGTAACAAAAATCGAAAACATGAGAATGATTTATGAGTAATGAAACGATAGCGAAAAAAGAACTTTTGTTGAAAAAACGTCCATCCGCGATCCATACCCTTTACAACGGGTTTCGGAAAGGTAAATTTAAGGGGAAGATCAGGACTGAATGGTCGAATATGGTGGCTGTTTGGCCGGATATTGTCCTAAACCGAAAGCATCTCAACGATTTTACCGACCTATGCGGTTTGGAAAGAAGTGACAGGCTTCCGATTTTATACCCCTTCAGCCTGCTGTATCCCTTGAACCTATGGATTATCAGCCAGAAGGAAATAGAAGTACCCATGTTCAAAATGCTGACACTTCGAAATTCCACCGTGATGTACAGAGATATCAGCGTCGGGGAAAAACTCAGGATCACAAGTCTCATGAAAGGTCGGAGGTTTGTTCGTAAAGGCATGGAGTTCTACATAGAATCGACAATTCAATCCAATGATGAATCGGTATGGAAAAACACCTCGACCTTTTTTGTACCCGGAATGTTAGGTGAAGAGGACACAACCTTTACTTCTTCGGGGCTGGAAACGATCCCGGAAGCCGAGACCCTTTCCGAATGGTTTCTACCCGCGAAAAACAGTTTTCGATTCGCACGGATCATGGGTGACAGCAACGGGATCCATTACAGTAAGTGGTATGCAAGAATGATGGGTTTTAAAAGAGATTTTGTCCAACCGATCAAAGTATCCTCAAAATGTATCGATTGTCTTCCGAAACTTCTCGGGGATGGTCCATTACTGCTGGAGCTTAATTTCAAAGGACCTGTATACTATGAAAGTGAATTGGTTCTGAAAAATGTGGGCACGGAAAATTCCAATCGATTCGATTTATATACTCTGAGCAACGACAGGCCTTGTATCTGCGGGAAACTTGAAAAGCTATAGAAAATTGCAAAAAGATGTTCCAAAACCATAGGACCTACACCCGAGGTGCGCAAACTCTCAAATTGAACAGGGCCGGGAAGGTCTGCAAATAGGCGGATCTTGCGGCCGCAGTCGTCATTACTGATCGATCAATTTTAAAATTTGTTTTGATGTGTATTCGCCTACATCTGCAAGTCCGGATACCGGCATAAATTGATTTGCGTTATTTGAATACAGACATCTTACAGAAGCAGAAAAATCATCGTCTGCTTCATAGAAAATATAACATAATGCAATCTTTGGCAGCGGGTAAAGGGTAAAGGAGAAATCGCCTCCTGCTTCGGAAGGCCCTGCTGTCCCATTAAATGTTCTAACAATACGTTGCTTTGCTTTCTTAATTTCGGCAACATGTGGACCGAGCAATTTACTGGTAGGCATTGCTGAAGCTGCTACATGGGAAATACTGTCTGGAAATTCCTTGAAAGATTTTAAGGGTGAGAGAACACAATTTTCTGAATTGGCATGTAAAGCGTAAACAGAAATTATAAGAGCAGGTACAGATGCGTGTTCTTCTTCCCCAAGAATAATTTTATGGGGATCAATCACACATTTGTTACCAAATGCATTAAAATGAAATTGCTCTCCAACCTGTTCTCCTGGAAGATTCTCTGAGAGATCAATCGGCAGATTAAGGTATAGCTGCCTAAGATTGTCTTGAATAATCTTATCATAATTGTTTGACATTTACTTTCTCCTTTGCTTTCACTGTTTGAAATGGGTAATGACCGGGTGTAAAAAAAGAATCCATCATATTATCTCAGGGTGCCTCGACTTAGGTTTTTTATAGGGCCCAAGATCATGCTTAAGCATATCCTGCCTTGTTTGGCATTTTTACATAGATAGTCAAAACAGGGAATACAGTTCATCCCAATCTTTGCGCCCAAACTTAACCACACGTTTGTATTTGCATCCACTTATGTTCTCCTTTTTTACACGGTTACCGACTGAATTGCAAAAGCTAATTTTAATCGATAAGACGAAATTATCTGGGAAAAGGTTACAAATTTTTACCCCTGTAATTTTTTTATCTAAACCGTCTACAGCCTTAAAACAGTCATTATTGGCTTAAGATTATCTAAGCTGGTTGGCGGGAATTTTTCCATAACCAGCTGGTTCCAACATTTCTGGCATCCATATATATGAGGTCGATGGCCAGGACGGAACTTTTAAGCGAATCAGAATTAAATATGACCTAACAGACAGCTTGACCCTGACCGGCGGATTGATTTTGTAAAGTTGCCCCAAAAAAACGAAAGAAAATCAATGTTCTAAAATCTAACATTTCATTATTAATTTTCATGCGCTTCCGTGATCCAAGACGATCATCTGTTATTCATTTCGGTTTTTCAATGAACACCTCGCTTGCTACAATCGTGGGTGTCTTGATCGAGATTCGGACCATATTGATGTTGATGGCATTTTTTCTTGTAAACACTTATTGTATCGATAGAGACGAGTCATTTTCAAGCATTGGGAGGCTATTTCTTTCACCAGTCCGGGCGTTTTAAAATTTATCAGAATACCAGATATGGTATGGCAAGATTTTTCAGTTTCAGGCTTGAAATTAAGATATATGGGAAATGACATCTTCAAATTGATCAAGGCTCCATTAACTTTTATTGGAGCACATTGAATTTGGCCACATAATCCGGGAAAGAATTTTTTAAAATTCCCAGAAAATAATTTTGTTATAAAAATTAATATGGGGAAATGGCCGGGTATGATGCCCATGGCTTATATAATGGAATTGAAAGTTCAAAGTTTAAAAACCGGCATGTACTATATGTGGGGTTGCTTAAAATTTGTCTTGACTGAGCCCTACTATTGCCAGTAATCGCTCTTGAATAAGGGCTCATCCTAAATCGTTATAAACAATAGTCGCTTTTTGACTACCTCAAAAATTTGCCCCAAAGCAGTTTAACCCTGTATCCAATTTTCTGGGAAAGGATCAGTCACCATCTTATCTGCTGCTGTGCTGAGAAAAAACAGACAATGGACTTCACTGGTTGGCAGTCTCAGACAGGTATACTGATTTTAAAACAGCTGCCACTGCCTTTTGTACTGTCAACATCAATTTTACCATTGTGATACTGGATAATATGCTTAACAATAGCCAAACCCAGGCCTGTACCGCCTTCATTTCTGCTTCTGCCCCGGTCTACCCGGTAAAATCGGTTAAAAATCTTTGGCAAATGTTCTTTATCAATTCCTATACCATTATCTTTAATCACAATATCCAGGGAATGATTCTGCCTTGTCACTGCTATGGCAATCTGACTGCCTTCAGGATTGTATTTTACAGCATTGTCCACAAGATTAATAATGGCCTGCTCCATAAGGATGGGGTCCACCCTGCCGTTGAGATCCTCTGGACAGTCAATACTGACGGTGATATCTTTTGCATTGATACGGGGATGGCAAATGTTGACTGCTCCCTGGATCAATGTTGCCAAGGGCTGGTTTTCAAACTGGATATTAGTCCCCTGCAGCCTTTCAAGTCTTGACAAGGCCAGAAGATCATTTATCAGCTCGATCATACGGTTCACATTTTTCTCAATTATTTTTAAAAACTTTTCACTCTGCCGGGTATCATTGGTGACCAGCATCTCCTGGAGGGTTTCAATAAATCCTTTTATGGCTGTCAGGGGTGTTTTCAGCTCATGGGACACATTGGCGGCAAAATCTTTGTGCATTCTTTCAAGACGTCTGATCCTTGTGATATTATGGAAAATAATCAAGGTTCCCAAGCGTCTTTCTGTGTTATCATAAAGGGCTGTAGAATGTATGTTCAAGGTCAGGTCCTCGTCCCTTGTTATTACAATATCTTCTTCAACAGGCTCATGGGTTGCCAATGCTCGTTGAATGAATTTTTGAAGCCCAAAATTTCTTGCAACCTCTAAAATATACCGGGCTTTTAATTTGGATGCAGGGAAATCAAATATTTTTGCTGCGGCAGAGTTGATTGTAATAATTCTTCCATTTTTATCTATGGCGATGACACCTTCCTGCATGCTTGCATGGACCGCTTCCAATTCCATGCTCCGGTTTTCAAAATCTTTAATTTTTTCATCCAGGTTTTCAGCCATTCGATTCATGGTAATGGCAAGTTCCGACAATTCTTCTACGTCCGGTACTGCAAGCCTTTCTTTCAAATTTCCTTTGGCAAATTTTGTAGCCCCTGTTTTCATTTGTTCAACCGGAAGTGTAATCCTTCTGGTGACATACAAACTGGCAATTGCGGCCGCCAGAATTGTAAAAGCCAGGGCTATGAAGATATTATTTCTGACTGACTTTATTTTGTTGTCAATGGCAGAGACAGAAACTGCTGTCCGAACCACTGCTATAACTCTCCCATCAATCATCACAGGCAAAGCAATATACATCATCTTCTTATCAAGCGTTGAACTATACCGGATGGAGACTCCTTTTTTTCTTTGCATGGCTTCCATGATTTCAGGGCGTTTCATGTGGTTTTCCATCATCTTGATATCTCCGAAAGAATCTCCCACCACAACGCCGGAAGGGAAAATAATGGTTACCCTTGTTCCGGTCTTTTCTCCAATGACTTTGCAGAGTTCATCAATATGGCGGATTTGATCTTGATCAGTATTTATCATATCCTCCGGCAGAATATCAGCAAAATTTATCTGTAGCAGTTCTGTCCTGGTGGTTAGCTCTTTTTCGGAATTTTTAAGAAAAAAATCCTTAAAATAACTGGTTGAATAAGATGTAACCGATGAAAGGGAGAGAACTATAATAACCAGGAATGACGGAAAAATCTGCCAGATCAGTTTCTTTTTTTTTATCATAATTTTTATTCTTTAAACCTGTAACCAACTCCTCTAACCGTTTCAATGATTGAGGCATAATTTTTTAATTTTTTTCGTAATCCTACAATAACGACATCAATACTTCTTTCAGTCACTGCATAGTTTTCACCACGAATAGCATCAACAATCTGACCTCTGGTGAACACCCAGCCTTTTTTATCGGCAAGAAAAGAAAGCAGTTCAAATTCAGACAGGGTCAGATCCAGGGTATTGCCTTGGATGGTCACAACATGCCGGGCCCGGTCAATGGTAAGATCTCCCTCTTGTTTTATACTGTCAGCAGGTTCCATGGTATTCTTCTTTCGCCGCCGAAAAATTGCCCGGATCCTTGCCGTCAGTACCTTTGGGCTGAAAGGCTTCGAAATATAATCATTGGCACCCAGCTCAAGCCCGGTAATGATATCGGATTCCTCACCCTTTGCCGTCAACATGACAATGGGCATATCACGGGTCTCCTCGTTGCTTCTCAGATAGCGGGTCACCTCAAGGCCGTCCATTCCTGGCAGCATGAGGTCCAGAACAATGAGATCGGGTCTGGACTGCTTTGCAATTTTTATGGCCTGTTCACCGCTCTGGGCCGTCAGGATGGAATATCCCCCGTTTTTCAGGTTGTATTTAATCAGTTCAAGGATGTCTTCTTCATCATCAACGATCAGGATGGTTTCTTTTGTCATGATATTATCTATGCCTTACAATTTCGCCTTCGATGAGGCATATCACCTCTTCGGCTATATTCTTGGTATGGTCTCCGATTCTTTCCAGATGTCTTGAAATCAGATACATATTAATGATTTCAGCCACCTTTTCCGGTTGACGTTGAATGTCTTTTTTCATGATCTCATAGGCTTCGTTTCTCATGGCATTCACTACTGCATCCATATCCCGGACATCATAGGCCATCTCCACATCCATTCGAACCAGGGCATCCAGGCTTTTTCTCAGCATTTTACCGGCCTGATTCGCCATGGGGGCATAATCATATTTGAAAAGGATAGCGTCATGGGATGAAATGATAAACCGTTTGGCGATATTACATGCATAATCGGCAATCCTTTCAAGGTCATTGTTGATTTTGATCACGGCAATCAGAAAGCGTAAATCCGTTGCAACAGGCTGATGCAAAGCCAATATTTTTAGACATTCCTCTTCAACCTCGACCTCCCGCAGGTCAATCTCAAAATCTGTATCCATAATTTTCTGCGCAAGCACCTGATCCCCTGTTTTGAACGCATAAATGGCCTGTTGAAATCTGTCTTCCACCATGGCTCCGAGGCAGAGGATTTCTTTTTTAATCTTTTCAATTTCTCTTTGCAGATGAATGCTCATCCATACCATCCTTAACCCGTCAGGGTTGTATCAACTATTTTAAAAATTTTTTTTAATAAATCACTATAACCACAGTATTTATAAGGTTTTACGCTAAAAATTTTATCCAAACCGGCCCGTAATATAATCATTGGTCAGTTCATGAAGCGGGTTGAGAAAAATCTGCTCGGTAGGTCCTATTTCAATCAGATCGCCCATGTGAAAGTATGCGGTTCTCTGGGAGACGCGCGAGGCCTGTTGCATGGAATGGGTGACAATGGCAATGGAATATTCCTGTTTCAATTCATCGATGAGTTCTTCTATTATGGACGTGGCAATGGGATCCAGGGCCGAGCAGGGTTCGTCCATCAGAATCACTTCAGGGTTGACGGCAATGGTTCTGGCAATGCAGAGCCGTTGCTGCTGACCACCGGAAAGCCCTGTTCCCGGCTGATTCAGCCGGTCCTTGACCTCATTCCAGAGTCCTGCCCGTTTAAGAGATTTTTCCACCACCTCGTCCGTCTCTTGACGGTTCTGGACCAGCCCGTGAATTTTCGGACCATAAGCAATGTTGTCATAAATGGATTTGGGGAAAGGGTTGGGTTTTTGAAAAACCATTCCCACCTGGGCCCTCAAAGGAACCACATCAATCTTCTTATCATAGATGTCGGTTTCATCCAAAAGGATCTGCCCTTCTACCCGGCAACCGTCAATGGTGTCATTCATGCGGTTCAGACACCGGATAAACGTTGATTTCCCACACCCGGAAGGACCGATCATGGCGATCACTTCATTCTGACCGATATCAAGAGAGATATTGTTAATGGCTTTTTTTTCACCAAAATTATAATATACACTGACATTTTTGCAGCGCATTCGAGGATTTGGAACCGAACTCTGGCCCACTGTATCCCGGATATTCCGGTCCACCAGTTGATTTCTGCGCTTTATTGGAGTTGGACTTTCAGGCATTATTATTTCAACCTTATGTTTTGATTCATTTTATTGATACGCCATTATGATACGATTGTACATACCGGATGAAAAAATATCCATCCGGTATGGGAAGTGGATTATAAATCAGATGGATTCAGTGGAATCAGATTGTTTGCGATATCATAGTACTTTTTTCGTTCGTCCGCGCTCATTGGGATGAGGCCTTTATCGGTCAAATACCCTTCACTGCCCCAGGCTTTTTCACTGGTAAATTCTTTTAAAAATTCACGGATACCGGGGATCTGATCCACATGGGCTTTTTTCACATAAAATAAAAGAGGGCGGGAAACCGGATAGGAACCATTGGCAATAGCTTCAAATACCGGCTGAACGCCATCGATAGAAGACCCCTGGATTTTGTCGATATTCTGATCCAGGAAGCTGAAACCGAAAATTCCCAAAGCATTTGGATTGGCTTCAAGTTTCTGAACAATCAGGTTGTCATTTTCTCCGGCTTCGATATAGGCGCCGTCTTCACGGATGGTCCGGCAGATGGTTTTAAATTGCTTTTTATCTGTTTTTTCCATGGCGTTGATGAAATCGAATTTTTTCCCCCCTTCGTCCATGACAAGTTCTACAAAGGCATCCCGAGTACCGGATGTGGGCGGTGGCCCAAGGACTTCAACAGCAATCTCCGGCAATTTGGCATTAATGCTTTTCCAGGTTTTATAAGGATTGGGCACCACAGTCGGGGTTCCGTCCGGGTTGGGAACACTGGCAGCCAGGGCAAGGAAGAGATCTTTTACGGACAGATCCATGAGGGCTGCTTTTTTTGAATTCGCTATGACAATTCCATCATAACCGATTTTGACTTCAACGATTTCATTTATACCGTTTGCGGCCGCTTTTTCAACTTCTGATTTTTTGATTCGTCTGGATGAATTGGTGATGTCCGGGTATTGAACGCCCACACCGGAACCAAAGAGTTTGTGTCCTCCGCCTGACCCGGTGGATTCGATTTTAGGCGTTTTGAATTTCGTGGTCTTCCCGAAAGTTTCTGCCACGACCGTGGCAAAGGGGTAAACGGTTGAAGAGCCGACAATTGAGATATAATCTCTGGATTTGGCGTGAACATAACCAACGCCCATGATAAAGACAAGGACCCATACATTTAACAATACTTTTTTCATTTTATCTCCTTTTTTTTGTTAACTACCATCTTTGTTCATATTTTTTTCTTAAAAATACAGCCGCTGAATTCATGACCACCAGAAACAGCAGTAAAACCATGATAGCGGCTGATGTTTTTTCCATAAACGCTCTTTCCGGGCTGTCAGCCCATAAAAAGATTTGTACGGGCAATACGGTGGAAGGATCTGTAAATCCTGCCGGTATATCCACGATAAAGGCCACCATCCCGATCATCAGAAGGGGGGCGGTTTCACCCAGCGCCCTTGCCATCCCGATAATCGTACCGGTCAATATGCCGGGCATTGCCAGGGGAAGTACATGGTGTGCAACCATCTGGGTTTTTGATGCCCCCACGCCAAGCGCTGCTTCCCTGATAGACGGCGGAACGGATTTCAATGCGGCCCGGCCGGCAATGATAATCGTGGGAAGTGTCATCAAGGAAAGTACAAGCCCTCCCACAAGGGATGAGGACCTGGGCAGACCCAAAAAATTGAGAAACACCGCAAGCCCCAGCAATCCGAATACAATGGAGGGGACAGCAGCCAGGTTGTTGATATTGACTTCAATAACATCGGTGAAACGGTTTTTTCGGGCAAACTCTTCAAGATAAACCGCTGCGGCCACACCAATGGGAAAGGAAAGCACAAGGGTGATGAAAAGTGTATAAAAAGATCCGCAGGTGGCACCCCATATGCCTGCAAGTTCGGGCTCTCGTGAATCGCCAGCTGTAAAAAAGGTTGTATTGAATTTTTTTTCTATTTTTGCCTGCTTTTCAAGACGGGTGATCCAGGAAACCTGCACATCATCCAGCCGTCGTTCCGATTCAGGCAGATCACGGTTCATATGACCTTTGATGAGCATGTCCACGTCATCATCTGCGGGAACCCAGAGTAATATGGTTTCACCAATTTTCCCCGGATTAGCCTTGACAAAATCCGTCAGATCATAAGTCGCGCCTGAACTCAACAGGGAAAAGAGTTTCTTTTTCTCTCTGCGGTCCTTCACCTCGGGAAACATATTGTAAAAAGACCTTTTCACAAGACCGTGAAAATCCGCCCCAGACAAGTTGTTGGGATTTAGAACGGAGGGATCAAGAAAAACATCCAGTTCAATTTTCGTCTGCAAAAAGGCCGTATACCCTGACCCAGAGATACTGACAAACAAACCAGCAAGGCAGAGCAGGCTGAAAATGATGGCACAGAGCCCTATCATCTTGAATCTTTTTTCTGATTTATACCGCCGGGCCAGTCCTTTTTGAACCAGATCAATGGTCCTGACAGTGACGTTATCATTATTTGTATGGTTATTCATATTGCTCCCTGTATTTGCGCACCACATAAAGGGCAATGACATTAAGGATCAGCGTGACCACAAAGAGGAGTAATCCCAGGGCAAAGGCAGCCAGTGTTTTGGGGCTGTCAAATTCCTGATCCCCCACCAGGAGGGTCACAATCTGCACCGTAACCGTGGTGACTGTTTTTAAAGGATTGAGGGTCATATTGGCGGAAAGTCCGGCTGCCATGACCACAATCATGGTTTCTCCGATGGCCCGTGAAACCGCAAGCAGAACACCGCCGACAATCCCGGGCAGAGCAGCGGGCAGGACAATCTGGCGGATGGTTTCCGACTGGGTGGACCCAAGACTCAGGGCACCATCCCGTAACGACTGGGGAACGGCATTGATGACGTCATCGGAAAGGGAAGATACAAAGGGGATGATCATGACGCCCATGACAAGGCCGGCTGCCAGCGCACTTTCGCTGGATATGGCCAGGCCGATGTTCGCCCCTGTATCCCGGATAATGGGTGCCACCACCAGGGCGGCAAAAAAGCCGTAGACCACTGTCGGGATACCGGCCAGGATTTCCAGCAGGGGTTTTGCAAAAGCTCTGAATTTTCTATTGGCATATTCAGACAGGTAAATAGCCGACATTAATCCCACAGGAACCGATACTGCCATGGCAATGGCTGAAACCAGGAGTGTGCCCGTAAAAACCGGGACGGCTCCAAAGGCGCCGGATGATCCCACCTGATCCGCCCGGATGGCCATCTGGGGGCTCCATTTCAATCCGAACAGAAATTCATCCAGAGGAATGATCTTAAAAAAGCGGATGGATTCATATAAAACGGATAGGATAATGCCGATGGTTATAAAAATAGCCAGGGTGGAACAGACAATGAGCAGATAATAGATGAGTTTTTCCACATGGTTCCTGGCACGAAGCTCCGGGCGGATGCGATTCTTCAGGACTGAAAGCGCAGCAATGCAGATGACCATGATCAGGACAAAAAGAGCACCACGGCTGATGGAGCGTAGGTGAAGATAATAATCTGCAGCGCCCTGAAGGGCCTGGTCCCCTTCTCGGTTTACTGTATTTTTGTCCACAATATTTTTTACATCATTCATGACCAGGTTCAGACGGTCTGCAGAAAGGGTTTGGATATTCTCTGGAAGCTTTGAAATGACCATATCCGAAATAACGGTGGATTCACATGCGAGCCAGAATGAAAAGATCAAAAGGGACGGCACGGCGCACCACAGAGCTGTCAGGGTGCCGTAATATGCTGGCCGGGAATGCAGGGTTTTGGCCCCGCCTGTTTTATCGGCAACAACCCGTACTCTTTTCTTGCCCAGGTAATATCCTGCGGTGGAAATCAGAAGCAATATGATTAATAAATATGTAGTAGTCAAGCACACCTCTGTTTAAAACAATTAATTTTCATTTTTCACATTATAAACAGGATTTATTAGGATAAGTTTAAGATAATGTTAGGAAATGGTTAGGGTTTTCTTTCCTTAAGACCGATCATGAACAATTTTTCCTGTGTCTCGGCCAGAAGCAGGGTCAACTCGTCAGGAATTTTTCTGGGCAGGATCGAACAGTTTTTGTAAACTGGTTTGTGGACCTGGCCACCTCTGTAACCCTGAAGAAACTCTCAGACACATCCTTAATATCCCGGCTCGTGGTAAGGGAATTCTATGCAATCCCGCTGGTTACATTACATATGGACCCTAATTGCAGCAGCCCTTGTGTTTTTATAAAATTAAAATTGATGACCCCTGTCGGGGCGATTTCAGTTCATGGTGTAAACGGAAACTGGGGAAGGCTTGCAGCAGGTCTTTTCAATATGGGGTTCCATTAAACATTTGGTACAAATTCCCCGCAAGAATTTTAGATAAGAAATAGCTCCCTGATTGAATATCTCAAGGCAATACCCATAGCGAAGCTGATCTAAGCAGTATAGCCAGCCTTACTTTTTTACCTTATTATATAGAGCAGTTTAATATCTCACAGCAAAGCTTGCACTTTCCCGATACTTGGCAACACGTTTATGACGAGCCAAATTTGACAGATTACCGAGTGCTTCATCCACCAGTCCGGGCTTTTTAAGATTTGCCATGATACAAAATCTGGTATTGATAGATTTTTTTATTTCAGATTCAAAATTCCATTATATAGGATAAACCAAAATTAAATTTCCAAATCTTCCATTACTGTTAATTGGAGAGCACATTGAATTTGGTCACATAAACCGGGAAAGAATTTTTTAAAATCCCCAGAAATAATTTTGCTATATTATTAATCACATTTTGAGGAAATGCCTTTGATTATAATTGTCAGGAAATATAGTTGAACGCCGCTAATCAGCCGTGCGGCTTTTTGCGCTCCGTTGCAAAAACTTTGTTTGGTCATTTACTCTGCATTGAGGTTTTTCAAAATTTTCCTTACCAGTGGTTCTTTGATCTCACTGTGCCTTGGGACAGTTTCAATCGCCCCGTTTTT
>JACKQG010003080.1_pt1 | contig 20888 bp, 17 predicted proteins | sample 8237621 | NCBI WGS metagenome assembly JACKQG01 (sample SAMN15677084, study PRJNA649215) | marine metagenome | biome: marine; feature: Black Sea; material: saline water; isolation source: suspended particulate matter (SPM) from the Black Sea western gyre | collected 2013-06-09/2013-06-10 | depth... | reverse complement strand
AATGCCAACGCGTTTTCTGAACGCTGGGTTCGCACTGTCCGCGAAGAATGTCTAGATTACATTCTTATATTTAACGCTGCTCATCTACGGCGCGTCGTGATTGAGTTTGTGGATTATTACAACACTGCTCGTCCCCATCAGGGCATCGATCAGCAGACCCCCATTCCCCAAGCAAGACCTTCAAGTGGAACCATACAGTGTAGAAATGTCCTGGGTGGCATCATCCACGATTACTATCGTGCCCCCACTCCCCTTGCTTTTCCTGCTACTTGAGTTCCCCTGTTCCTTTCTCCCTTCATAAATAATCATCTTTTGTGTTTTTGCGCGTCTCATTGCTAATCTGAACATTCTTTTTCAGCTACCCCCCCCATAATTTACCGTTTTCGAGAACCATTCTTGGGCTCAAGAGTGGTCGGTTTGCCACCTTCTCTCCCCTGTTTTCTATCGGATGAGGTTTTTAAACCCTACGGGGTTCTTAATCTCCTCCCTCTATTTAATTTCGTGCGACTTTTCTGATCGTAATGCTAAATTTTGACCTTTTAATTTGCTATTTCTTTTACTAACTTTAATCCTGTTTTGTTCAAAACTCAACTGATTAACCTGATAATTGTCCGGATGGAGTTTTTAAACCCTACGGGCGTTGAATGGAGTTCTGTTATTTTTCTAACGAACAAAGTCATTATAAACAAAATCTATGAAACGGTATTGATAGTCTTTGTTACCGAGGTAACTTAATTGTGTCGCGCCATACCCATTAATGATTTCTTCTGCTTCGTCTGGTTCTATTCCTACCCAGCCTGCGGCTGCATTTGCAGATATGATATTGCATACAGGGTCAACATCTTGGAAATTGCCAGCATAAGCTATGCAAATTGCTTGAATAACAGACCATGAATTTGCATAATCTTTTCGCCCGTTTTTGTGCGGTCCTGCTAGATTTACTATGCTATGAAAATGACCACTATCAATAGATAAAGTCATCTCGCCATAAATATTTTCACTTAACAACTCAGGCATGTTGCGCCTGTTAATCAATATAATATTTTGATTTCTTGGACGATGGAAAGCCATGTCAATGTCATTGTGACGAATACCACCCCGACTTTCAAATATCGAAACTGCGCGGAGTGCAACGTCAGTAATGTTTTGTGTGTCGGTTTCTGTTACTTCGAGAGATTTTTGTGGTCTGAAAATAAAAATGAAGGGTTTGCTATCTTCAACTTTTATTTCTTTTTCGGACTGTAATCCTTCTTGATTCAACTGTGTAAGATAACTCAGGAATGCTTGAGTATATTTATCTTGTACGGGCGTGCTAACGAAATTAGGCGTTGAGATAATCTGGGTAGGAGAAGGTGTTTGCGAAGCCACAATTAATAAAATAAAAATAATTCCTAGCCCAAGAAAAATAGATAAATTTTTGTAGGTGAATTTCATCTTGACTTCTTTGTCTGTTGCAGAAATGCCAGCCGCCATCGCGGTAGGTCTGCCAGTTACCCGACAGGCCCCGCACAGATCCCGGCGTGCGGAACTACCGCACCGGGCTCTTCAAAGATACTCGCATCCGCAAGGCATTAAGCCAGACCAGGAACAAACATCTTTCTTTCACGTCTGGGGCGGTTTACGATATGGGGTTTCAAAACGCCGAATTGGGCCAAGAGTTGATTGAACCCATCCCAATTATAGCTCTTTCGTTGGCTGCGTTGATTTAGATACTTCCACATAAACTTGGTGGCCAGATAATGGAACAGAGCCAGACTTGGCAGGTTTCCATGAACACCAAAGTAATTGAAGTATCCGCGCAGTTTCGCATTGAGAGCTTTGAACAAATCAGGTAAATGGCGATGCCGGTTCTCTTTACACCAGAGCTTGAAACGCATCAGAGAATTTCGCAGGCTTTTGCGGGCAGTGCGCTTGTTGACATGCGGCTTACCCGACCGGTCTTTACCCCAGCGAAACTCAAATCCAAGAAAGTTGAAACTGGCACTGCCCAACGCACTATTAGCGCTGAAGGGAATAATCTGCGTTTTCTCCGCAGACAGCTCTAGCTTGAACTTCCCCAGACGTTTACCCAGTGCTTCATAGAAACGCCGGGCATCTTCTTCCTTCTCGAAGGCGCAGACGAAATCATCTGCAAATCGTATCAGACACGCTTCTCCGCCACAGTGCGGGATAACCACTTTCTGAAACCACAAATCAAGCGCAAAGTGCAGGTAGACATTGGCGAGGATGGGCGAAATTATCCCCGTGGGGTTTAAAAACCTCGTCCGAAGTATTTTACTCTAGAAAAACAGCAACTTCCCTTGTGCTGGCTGCAAAAGCTTCTGTGCAAATATGCCCGTACCCTTTAAAAACCTCATCCGTGTTTTTTCCCCTATAAATACAGTAATATTAAGTCTTCGATAATACATCATTCTGATTTTTCGAGGAAATTACATGGTCTGGTTTATCCTGCGACACCTGTTTTCATCACTTTTATCGATTTTCAGCCTCTCCCGATTATCTGACCCAGAAAAAGACCTTGAAATCCTGGTGCTCCGTCATCAATTGGCTATCTTACAGCGTAAACTCAAGCACCCAATCAAACCAACGCGCATTGAGAAAATGACTTTAGCTGTTCTTGTAGTCAAGCTAAAACATTTCTCGCATAAATCCACCAACCATTTTTGTGACCTCATTCTGATCTTTCAGCCTGAGACGATCTTTCGCTGGCATCGAGATTTGGTTCGCCGGAAGTGGACGTTCTCAATCAAAGGAATTGGTGGGAGACCTTCCCTTTCCAAGGATACCAAGGATCTCATTCTCCGTTTGGCTCAGGAAAACCCTCGCTGGGGTTATGGCAAGATCCAGGGTGAACTAATCAAGTTGGATTTTTCAGTTTCCCTATCGACTATCCGAAGAATTCTCTTGCGGAATAATCCCCTGCCAGTTCCTGTGCGTAGCGGCTCGATTGGCTGGAAACACCTCATGGCACATTACAAAGACCAGATTTTAGCCTGCGATTTCTTTACTGTAGAGACAATTTGGCTCAAAACGATCTATGTGCTGTTCTTTATAGAATTAGGAACCAGGTGCGTCCACTTTGCCGGGATCACTACCAATCCCAACCAAGTTTGGGTCACTCAACAGGCCAGGCAACTGGTTTGGAAACTTCGCGAGCAAGATCTTTCTCTTCGTTTCCTGATCCATGACAATGACACTAAATTCTCCCAATCCTTTGATGTTGTCTTTCAGTCCGTGGGGTTCCATGTTATTCACACGCCCTACTCTGCACCGAATGCCAATGCCTTTGCTGAACGCTGGGTGCGCTCGGTAAGGGACGAATGTCTGGACCATATCCTTATCTTGAGTGCGCTTCATCTAAGACGTGTCCTGCTCGAATATATTGATGGCTACTACAATATTGCTCGCCCCCATCAGGGGATTGGGCAGCAGACCCCTATCCCCCAAGCAAGACCTGCAAGTGGAACCATACAGTGTAGAAATGTCCTGGGTGGCATCATCCACGATTACTATCGTGCCCCCACTCCCCTTGCTCTTTCCACTACTTGAGTTTCCCAGCTCGTTACCCCCAACCTTCTTTTGTGTTTTGGTGCGTCTCGTTGCTAATCTGAGCGTTCTTTTTCAGTTGAATTCCCTCAATTCACCGTTTTCGAAAACCCTTCTTGGTCTCAAGGATGGTCGGTTTGCCACCTTTTTAGCCCTGTTTTCTGTCGGTTGAGGTTTTTGCACGGTACGGGCTTTTCCTATCCTGCTCCTTGCCTTTATAATTGAACAAATGTTCGCTCATCTTACCGCCCATTCCGCTTACTCCTTGCAAGAAGGACTTGCGACACCGACAGAACTGGCTCAGGCAGCCAAAGCACAAGGGATGCCTGCGCTGGGAATGACAGACCACAACCTGCTCACCGGTGCTGTTGAGTTCGTACATGCCTGCAAGAAAGCCGAAATCCAGCCCCTCCTCGGCCTAGAGATTGACCTGAGTACAGGCAGGTTGCCCCTGCTTGCAACTAGTCAGGAGGGTTGGGCGAACCTGTGCCGACTGAGCAGCGCCCTGGCACTTCAGGATGATCCAGAAGAACCTTGCTCGCTCGATCTGCTGGTATCTTTGTCCAATGACCTGATCGCCATCGGCAGCGCAGGTGGGAAAGAAGAAGCCAGACAATTTGAAACGCTCAAGGATATTTTCAGCAACCGCCTTTATCTGAGCTTGCAAGACCCAAGGGTTGGACTACCCCTCTCCAGCTTCGCACGCAGCCTGGGTGTGCAAATGGTCGTCACGCACCCGATCTATTATCTAAAACCCGAACAGGCAAGCCTGCAACGCACGCTGACAGCAATACGACTAAATCAACCGCTCAACACACTATCCGATGAAGACCTCGCCCCCGCAGGCGCGTATTTTCTCAGTCAGGGTGAAATGCTCAGGCGTTTTCATGGCTTTCAATCCGCGCTGAAGCAAACGCAGGAAATCGCTGAACGCTGCACCTTCGACCTGTCTCTGGGTGAACCCAATATGCCCCAGGTTCCGATCCCAAATGGGCTCACCCCAAGTCAGTATCTCCGTCAAAAAGCCGAATCCGGCGCAAAAAAGCGTTACGGGAAGATCACGCCGGACATCCAGGCACGTCTGGATCATGAACTCGAGACCATTGCAACAATGGGCTACGAACCGATCTTCCTGATCGTGGAAGACGTACTCAACTTCGCCCGTGAGACGGGCGTGCCTTATTCATCGCGTGGTTCGGCGGCTTCATCGCTGGTAGCGCACTGTTTGGGAATCACCAGCCCGGATCCATTACGCCTGAACCTGTATTTCGAGCGCTTTCTCAACCCTGCTCGCCAGACCCCGCCGGACATCGACACCGATCTGTGCTCTGTTAGACGCGACAGTGTCATCCGACATGTCTTTGAAAAATATGGCGAGGAGCAGGTGGCGATGGTGGGGACGATCAACCGCTTCCGCTCACGCTCGGCGTTGGGCGAAGTTGCCAAAGCCTATGGCTTAGCGCCCAAGCAGGTACGCGCAATGGCGGAAAAACTTCCGCACTCCTTCTGGGCACGCAGCCAGGAAAGAGATGAAGACGGGCAGCCTGTCTCGCCTTTTAATTTTCTACGCGAGTTATATCCGGGTGAGAAGTACAAACAGATCTTTGATGATGCCGAAGCGATCCTGAAATTGCCCCGTCACCTATCCATGCATCCGGGTGGACTGGTGGTAGCGCCGGGACCAGTAACTGATTTGGTGCCTGTGATGCGTTCAGGAGGCAAGGGCGTCATCATCACGCAATTAGACCTGGATGCGGTAGAAGAATTTGGACTGGTCAAGATCGACCTGTTGGGTATTCGCGGTTTGAGCGTGCTGGGCGATGTAGCGGAGTTCATCCAGCAAGACCAACCGGAGCGTTACCCCTCTTCCCTGTCTGTGCTGGATTCAACACCTGTGGATGACAAGCAGGTTTCCGACTTAATCGAGCAAGGCAAGACGATTGGCTGCTTCCAGATCGAGAGTCCTGGGATGCGTGCCACATTACGGGAGATCCATGCCAAGAGCACCGATGACATTATGGCAGCCCTGGCGCTCTACCGCCCCGGACCGCTAACAGGTGGACTGAAAGATGCCTTTGTACGGCGTTTCAAAGGAGAGGAGGAAATACACCATCTGCATCCGTCACTTGCGCCTCTGTTGGATGAGACCTTTGGGGTAATCCTCTATCAGGAGCAAGTCCTGCGGATTGCCCATGAGTTGGCAGGCTTTAGCCTTGCCGAAGCCGACCTACTGCGACGCGCAATGAGCCACTTCGATCCCGGCAAACGCATGCAGGAATTGCAGCGCAAATTCGTTTCAGAAGCAGAAGCACGCAGCGGTATTCTACAGGAAACGGGCGAACGGGTCTGGGAAATGATGGCCGCCTTTGCGGGTTACGGCTTCCCCAAAGCCCATGCCGCTTCCTATGCCCAGATCGCCTGGCGCTCTGCCTGGGCAAAAGTGCATTTTCCCGCTGAGTTCATGGCGGCGGTGCTGGCAAATTGGGGCGGCTATTACAGCCAGCGGGTTTACCTGAGCGAGGCGCGTCAATTGGGGCTGACGGTGCGAGCGCCGCACATCAATCATTCATTACGTAATTTCGCGGTTGCATCTGTATCAGGAGAAAAGCAGCTTTTCATGGGCTTGGGGCAGATCAAGCATCTGACAAGGAGGACGATTGAGAAGATCATCTATTTGCGCCCTTATCGTTCTTTAGATGACTTTCTGACCCGTGTTGATCCGCGCTCGCAGGAAGCGGAAAATCTGGTGAAAGTTGGCGCGTTGGATGGATTGGGTAGTATTCCTGCACTTTTACAACGCTTGAAAGGCGGTTGGCAAGCCGGACAGATGAGCCTCTTTGCGATAAATGAAGATGTAAAAGAAGATTGGTCTCTGGAAGAAAGGATGGTTGTCCAACAGGAAATCCTTGGGGTTAGCCTGGCAGCGCACCCGCTGGAACTTGTGGCCGATCAGATCGAGAAAGCCGGTGCTGTTGCGATTGTAGACGCGGTTGAGCGGATCAGTCAGCGTGTGACGGTGGCCGGAGTACGCCAGGCATCCAGACGCAGCCGCACGGCCAAAGGGGAAACGATGCTCTTTTTGACTCTGGAAGACTTATCGGGTACGCTGGACGTGATCGTCTTCCCTGATCTGTACAAACAGGTAAAGCAAATTGCGATATCCAATCATCCAATGCTAATCACAGGCGTTCTCGAAATCGACAGAGGGCGCGAAGAGCCATCCCTGAAAGCAGAAAAGATCGAGCGCGTATTGAGATGAGAATATGAGGAAGGCAGGTAGCAAATGACGGTTATGTTGAGCACTTGTGCTGATTTTGTAGAGCGTGTTGAAGAATTCGGTTTCATGTCCCTGTCGCCGATTGTTCCGGGGTTTCCTTCCCTGGGCGATGAGACGCCGGAAAATCTCTGGCATATAGGTCTCGATACCGATCCCTGGCGTTGGAAAGATCGTGCCGCTGAGGAGAAACGCCTGGCTTATGGCTGCATTTTGGGCGGTCATAAGGGTTTTGTTACGCAGCGCATGTACCCGATCTTCTATGCTGCCTTTCACCCAATGCTGGTCATGCCTGAGCGAGGGATAAATGGAACGTTTAAGCAAAGCACCTGGCAGCTTTGGCAACTATTTGAAGAAAGAGGCACGCTTACCACAGGGCAAATTCGCAAAGCCCTGGGCGTTAGCCGCAAGCGTGGCGCGAGCGCGGTAGATACTGCCATTCGGCAATTGCAAGCCGAGTACTACATTACCGTGGATGGCAGCGAGCGTAAGATCAATGCCAAAGGGGAATTCTACGGTTGGGCTGTCAATCGCTACCGTCGGGTAGCGGATTGGGCTCCGGAAGGATGGCTGGACGAGGCTAAGGAATGGTCTGTAGAGGAAGCAAGGGCGTTGATCCTGGATGACGGGGCGGCAATGTCAAATAGAGTCGATCGTCAGGAGTTAGCTAAGAAACTTGGTTGGTGACAAAGTATCACACGAGTCTGATTCATCTTAGAGTGGGCGGCATTCAATTATCATTTTGAGCTAATCGTTTTTCGATTTCTTTAGAAGTCTTTGTGATCGACAAGCCGCCAAGTGCCGTGCAGCGTAAAGCTGAGGGGAGCATCTTGCCAACTTCGTCCATGGTTTGAATCACTTCATCGAGAGGAATGACCGGGTCATAATCGGCTAAGGCCATATTGGCACAAGCCAGGGCATTGCTGGCAGCCATTACGTTTTTGCCTAAGCAGGGCACTTCCACTCGGTTAGCGACCGGGTCACAGATCATCCCAAGTATATTTTGGAGCGCCATAGAGGCCGCATTGACAGCTTGTTCGGTTGATCCGCCCGCTAGAGTAACCAGCGCTGCGGCTGCCATTCCTGAGCCAGATCCGCATTCAGCCTGGCATCCACCGACCTCGGCAGCAAAAGTCGCATGAGCAGCGATAAATATGCCAATGACGCCTCCTGCAAGCATGGCTTTCGTTACATCATCCTGTGAAAGATCCAAAGCGCTAGCAGCCCCAATCACCGCGCCGGGTAACCCTCCGCAAGCCCCGGCCGTCGGTGCTGCAACGATCAAACCCATCGCACTCTTCGATTCCATCAAGGCGGTGGTGTACATAATGATCTGATTCAACACACCGCCGTCGATTAAATGACGATTTTCCATCTGAGCCTGAAATTTACCGGATTGATAACCAAGAATCCGGCCGGTATATTCTGTGCCAGCGAGACCTGCATGAATAGCATTCTGCATAATGACGGTAATCTCTGCCATCTTTTGCATTACTTGATCATTGGTGATAGCCCCTCTTGAGCGCTCATAATGAATCGCCAACTCCCATAACTTGAGATTTTTATCGTTGTTATACGACAACATCTCCGCACAGGTGATAAACGGGACTTTAATATTCTGGAATGACAAAATCGGGAGTACTGGCGCGATTTCTTTAATGGCTTGGATATCGAATTTGGCGCGCAATTCAGAGAGAGTTTCCTGATCAAAAAATCCCTGAGACTTGATCTCAACAAGCTGAGTAGCCTCATCACGCAAGATGTGAATTTCATCAGCCGAGATATTCTCATGCAAGTAGGCCAGCAACCGATCCTTATCAGAGGCGAAATAAATAAGGGTTTCGTAGTAGTCGCCCGCCATTGAAACTTTGACACCATCAATCTCAATCACTTCGATAATGCCACCCCCGGTGGAGATAGCCGTTACTGTATGCGTTTCTTTGGCATTGGAGACCGTCATTTTGTATGTGTTCGGATGTTCGGCGTCTATGGGGGTAATTTCGGTTTTTACGTTAATACCCGCTTCTTGAATCGCCCTTGGCGAATCCGCCAACCGTTCATCCGTAGCATCCCACCCCAAGAGACCGCCAAATAACCCCATATCCGAGCCTTGACTTTCATGTGTGGTTGCCAGCGAGCCGTCCGGATCAAATTCGATGAGTACAGCTTTGATTTCCCCATCCATTAAGTCTCGGACCATCTTGCCAATCCGTACAGCGGCAGCACAATGAGAACTGGAAGGCCCACGCATGACCGGGCCGATCACATCGTTGAAAATACTTGGGTAGGTTTGGGATGAGTTTCTCAAAGCAGATTTCCTTTCTTTACACTTCTTGGATTAAAACAACCATGTACCGAGTTACTTTTGGAAAACACAATTTTCGGGCTATCGAGTTATCCACTAATCTTAAGATACCGGCTCTATTCAGCCTCTCGATAAATATTTCTGAATATGGTCCCAATGAATTCCAAATGAAACCAAAAACATCAATATGCTCACGAAAAGCAGAACGATTGGCTGAAATATATAGCCTGATACTAACCCGATAACAAGAAAGTATCCATGAAACCCAAATGGAACCCAAAAAGCTAAAGAAGAATGCTCAGTTCTCTGGCGAATGGCATCTCGTCTTGCAATTAAGATACCCAAGGAAATTAAAACAACAGTCGTGGTTGCTACCCAATCGAATTCTCTTGGAACAATCTCAGTTATAAATAGATTGGTACTTAATACCCCAACAACACCTAAACCCATTGCCATAAGAGGGGCCAACCATACCTTGATTGGGCCCTTTAGTTGGTCAAATACTCGGAAGAAAAAGGAAAACGAAAAGATTACCCAAAACCAAGCCCAGAAATTCTCGAAAGGAACACCATAATATTCGTTCGCTAAACCTGAACCCCAATCCCACATCCCTAAACGGATAGCAAGAGCATCCATTGCCAAATCAATATTTAACGCTAGCAGGCCATCCAGAAAGGGGCGAAGGTACCAAGGCAACTTTGTGCTGTTTGAAAATAACATCGCGCTATAGAGAATAATGCCCCACCCGACCCCAATCACAACGGGGACTGTATCTACCAGAACGATAAACCGACCATAGGAGTAAGCATCAAGTTGAACAATCGTTGCCCACTCCAGCAAAACCCCAAAAGCAACTCCTGCCAGAAGCCTTAGAACTGCTTGAAGACCTTCGTTTATCGCGTGTCGGAGACACAAGATGAACAAGCTAAAAAGCAAGATTTCAAATATCGTGAAATAGATGTTCATAATAGTCGGAGATGCTTCCTTCCTCTTTTTATTACACGTAATGCCAGTATTCAACTACACTTAATTACGAAATCTAGTGTTGAGCAAGCTATTCTTTCGGGCGAGTTACTAAGCTATGGTATCCGTAAACTTTTCTTCTAGAAACTCAGTAAGGGCGTTGATCAACTGTGCTGTTTTCGCAGGAGAAAAATCCTTGTCACTTGGTGTATGAATTTTTGGGATATAAAATCCCCCAGGGATGATAGTTTTATCAGCATAGGAAATATCAATCGCCCCTTTCTCCCGAAAGGTGTAATTGTCGGAAAGTGGAACCCTTTTCATATCAAGCATTTGAGTTTGCGGAAGGTGTTCCTGTAAAAAAGGCAGCACTTCCTGAGCAACGCGATTATTATGATGATAAACAAGCAGCGGGACTTCGCCGCGAGAAACACAATCCAGATTGATGATGGCTGTATTGGCTCGAAGGTGATTATCCTTTTGCCAGATCCTTTTCAGCGCATTTGAACCGATCAAGCCCCATTCTTCATTATCTAAGAAGACGAACTGAACCTTCTCTTTGAAGCTCTCATCTTTGATCTGCTCCGCCAAAGCCAAGAGGCCGATTACCCCACTGGTATTATCTTCCGCATTGTTGGGGTTTGGAAAAAAGATAGGAATCACAAGCAAGATACTCGTAATCATCAGGTAAATTGTTGCCCAATATCCAAAACCATTGAATTCGAGCCAATGATAAATTGCACTTAGGGTCAAGGTTAGGATAATCAGAAAGATCGAAGCCAGAACTTGCCTGGTATGACCAAAGAGTGTGAAAGCTGATGAAATTCCCCAAGGCATGATCGTTGGGGTATCGTAATGAGCTAGAAAGACCACTTCAGGCTTCTCACATTTTGTAAAAAGCAACCGATTGGTGAAACCCCAGTGCTTGATTTTTATTCGCTCGCTTTCGGAGTTACACTCTTGTAATTCTTCCTCGATCTTATCAAGGAAACGCTCTTTCTCTTTGCCTGTCAATCGACGTGAAAACTGTCCCGCAAGATCTTCGCTCCATTTTTTTAGTAATCTAATATTCATTTTTCCCATCCCTGATTTTTCCACTGAAGTGTAAATGGGGCCTCTTGAGTAATCGTTTCGATAATCGGGGAAAGGAAAATGTTTATTTTCTGTGTGATGACTGAAAACTCATAAGGCGCGTTCTCTATGCCATTGCGTTCCAGAAAAGCAATCCATTGCAAAATTTTCTTCTTTGCGAATTCTTCAGAAAAGGCGGGAATCGGGTTGGATGGGAGTTTTGTTTTGCGATGGCGAAAGGTTTGCATGATCGCTGTCTGGAGCAGGGAGCCTTTGAAATCAAAATGTGAGGCTAAAAACCATATATCGTAAAAATCCTTCATGCGACTATTAATCTCCCCAAGATAGATCATTGCCTGGAATTTTTCCGCGATCACACTTTCTTGCGGATAGTTCTTTAGCTTTGGCGCAGGATAAGATAGCAGGGTTGGATATTCTGTACGCACAGGATTTGGGGAGATTTGGTCAGAGAAACCAACATCAATCTGCATTTTGATGCGCGCCTTTCCCAGATAGCCGAAAAACTCCAGACGTACACCCTCATAATCTGCATCTTCCTTGATTAAGGTGCCTTGTACATTTTCTGGCGGAAAGGATACGCCATCTTCTACTACGGACAGCGAGCAAATTTCTTGGGTAATACTGACCAGGTTATCTACTTCATTGGACATAGAACCCAATAGGTCAATATCCCTTGTAGAGCGATGCAAAGGGCCTCCCCAAATCTGAAAAGCTAAAGCTCCCTTGAGGATAAAATCATCACAGTAGGGAGATTGGCTAAGGCGGTAGAGAAAACGCTCAATGGCATAGTATTGGAGATAATCATTTAAAGGACGCCCACTAGTACGGGCTTTTTTCAATAAGCGGCTGTGAACTGATGCAGAGGTATTTTGGGTCATAGAAGTGCTTCCAGATACGGGGTAATGAGCGATGCCACACGGTCTAAACGTGCGTATTGCATGAGCATATCGAGATTACAGCGTTTTTCTTCAATAGCCTGGCGCAGTGCTTCCAAGGCTACATCCATGCCGGTCTTTTTACGAAACTTGAAAGAATCCGCAATTGTTTTTTCTAAAGAATAAATTTTTAGAGGAATGCCATCGACAATTTCTTCCTGAATGCCCGCCTCATATATTTTGGGCGACATTTTGAAAATACGCAATGGAGGGTACTTAATGCGAGGTTTCTCAGTGTTGGCTGGCATGGCAAGATAAACAAAATGGGGGATTTGGGTGGTTACACCGTAAAAATCCAGGGCTGAAATAAGACAAACCACGCCCTTGGGCACCTGCAGGCTAACCTGAATCAGGTCTTTATGGGAAGACAATCCCATACTCGCCAATCGGTAGAGGCCTCGGTTCTCCTGGACAATTTTCCCTGAATCTCTCAAGGCATAGAGGGTGCGCGAGCTAATGCCCAAATCCAGGGCTTGTCGGGTCCTGAGCCAGCCTTGTTTTTTCTTGAATAGATCTAGAGCGGTTTCTTGTGCTGATTTTTTCATTGGTATTTATGTATAATATTCTAGTAAGTTCAAAGAAAACTTGCTAGAATATTATACACGCTTTTCTATTGTTAGGCCCCTCACTAAAATGCTATAATTCATTGTATGCCCCTATCCAATGACGACGAAATTATACAAATTATCGAGGACTTCGCCCACGACCTTGGTGATAATATTGACATTGATGATTATCTACCTTTTCTTGTCCGCCTGCTAAAAGAGATTGAACTTGATGCGGTGCATGGTCATAAAGATAATTTCAGCGCTTTTCACCGGGTGTTGAATGATCTGGGTGGTGAAATTCAAGAACGGCTGAACAGTGGGAAATGGACAGATAGCTAACATTATTTTCATTAAAAATATTATGGTTCTAGATGCCGATTTCTACATAATCTATAAAAACTGAGTATGTTTCTGGTTAGGAATTCGGATTTCCATAAGCTGTACGGACTCATCGGCATTCCCATGCCGTCTACAACAACTCGTGGATCTCATTCCAAATTTAGGCGTGAGTAGACCCATCTTCTCCCCTCTCCCGACTGTGCGGCATCGACCGTTTAACCTGTGCGTTTTACCGTTTTACTCACTTGAGAAACTCCTTTTTGATTAAATTTGCACACGAGCGGGGTACCCTTGCTCATAAGACGCTAATATAGGCACATGATGACTATATCCCCCACCTTTATTGGCTTCTCAGAGTCAGCAGAAGACTGGGATCGCCTCCCCTACGATTGGTTTGATATCTGGCACGGTGTTCGCAATGAGCATGGATCACGCTTTGCCCCCATGCTCAAAATGACCGAATATATTCTCAAGCACACCTGGGGGACAGGCAGATTCAACGGACAGGTTCAACTATCCGCAAATGAGATTCGCCTGGGGCGGCGTCGCAATAAGTTTGAACGTTTTGACAACGGCACAAGCATATCCGAAAATTCGGTTCAGAACGCAGGAAAAGCTTTAGTCGAATTGGGTTTACTGGAGATCGAACAGGATCAGGTCGATCTGGCACGTCGCCTGCGCACCTATCGTCCCCGTATCCATGAAAAAAACGAGGGAAACACAGGCAAACCTTTTAGCGGTTTTCCTCCCCCAGCACAGAACTACTTCAAAGTCCCCAAAGTCTGGACTGACATCACCACGAATATCACCCGTGCGTCAACCATTCTTACCGTTGAATATCTGTTCCGCCATACCTGGGGCTTCAACAATAAAGAGCGTGTCTGGCTCAGCGCAGATGAGATCGCAAAAGGTCGCCTGTATGACAATGGACGTCGTCGCTACGATGCGGGCACTGGCTTCGATGTTTCGTCTATTCATCGTGCGCTGAAAGAAGCCTTGGCGCTGGGGTTGGTTGTCTGGACAGAGAGATATGAAGCAGGCATTACCACACGCTTGTTCAATCTCCGCTTCAGCAGAGATACTACCCAAGCCTGTGGCACGATTGAGTAATCTGCATAAAACACACCATGTCGTACAGATTAAACGGAGTATGCAACACACTTTAAACGGTTGATGTCGCACACCTTTTTGTCGGGAGGGGCAGCTAAGCTAGCGATAAATCAGATGAGATATCTAATATCGCTTGCAATACCGCTTCGAAAGAAATATCTTTGGCAAAATCATTATCTTTACGGTATTGCTCCCAACGTTGCTGCATTTCCTTGTCATTTTGTATGTTGGCCAAGATGTTTTCTATGTCTCTGAAAGTATGGAGAGAATTTCTGTGTTCAGCGGTAGCTTCAAATGCATCTGAAAATATCTTTGGGTTATAAGCGTCAGGAAAAGTTTTCAGGAGGATATAGACATCGTAAAAATCTCTGGGGCGGGTGTTGAAGATTCCCCCCGCAAAATGGTTTCGACTTTTTCTGCTAATATCGTTTCGAGATTATAGGCCCAGATATCTATTGATTTCTCATCAAAGACTGATTGGAATTGGTGTCGTATTGCACCTGGAGTGATTCTGTCGCCAGCGGTAATGTCGACTTTCAAAGGTGTGCTAATCGTTTCATGCTGGGCAATAAGACCAGCCCGAAATCCGCCATATACGTCATCTTCTCGAATCGGCTTAATGGTCTCAAGCGTGAATGTGACGTCATCATCCAATTGAATCGAGCAAATTTTAGACACGATATCCACAAGCGCATCTTCAGAAAGGGGAAAACTTCGCAAAGTGGTATCCATGTCCATGGTAGTTCTGCTGCCAATCCCGACCATGGATGCGATCAACATGCCCCCTTTGAGAACGAAGGCGTCCTTGTAGCTTGATATGGAAATTCTTTCCAAAAAGCGTTCCAAAAAATAACTCTGTAAAACAGCTTGAGCAGGAATGTGATATTCCTGGGCTTTATTTCTGGCTCTGGCTTTTAGTTGCATTGCCTTACTCATGAAAGAACCTCGACAATTTCCCTGACCGTTTTCAAAACATGAAGTTTCGTTGCATATTCAAAAAGACGATTGAAATTCCTGTCTTTATGACTGACGTAATTTTTCAGAGCTTGATTTTCGATCTGGATATCGACTTTATTTCTGTTTCGGACGATGTCGCAAATCGTTCTTTCCAGGTTAAAGGTCTTAATGGGGTTTCCAAAGGGTGAATTAATGGATAGCAGACCTAAGTTCAGCAGTTCCGGTTTGATAAAGAAAACTTTCGCCCCATCTCTTTTTAGTCCGGAAGCGTTATAACCGGAGGGTACGGTTACGGTATAAAACAAAGGATTTCGATCAGATAACCCTAGCAAGAAAAGGGCTGTTTCGTGGGAATAAATAGCATTTTTGAATTTTGTTTGAAGAATTAGCATATCATCTAAAAAAACATCATCAGACGTATATAATCCCCTTGAAACTCTTTTGATCTCACCTCTTTCCAAAAGTAAGGTGATGTAAGAACTTGGAATCCCTAGTTTGGAAAGATCAGCAGTACGAAAAAAACCATTCTGCTCTTCTAAGAGTTGGTATATTTTCTCGATAGGTGCAGACAATTCTTTTGCTTTCATGCTTATATTATAATCCAAATGAGCATAAACACAAAGTTCTTTTTATTCCCCCCTTTCCACAGCCATCGTACAGGTATACTTACGCCTATGGACAAGCTCGCAGGCGCAGTGGAACGCATCACCTTCTACAACTCGGAAAACGGCTATACCGTATTGCGCTTGCGCCCGGAAGTGCGTGGGCGTCAGCGCTTGCCGGGGTTGAGCAGGGACGGACTGATCACTGTTGTAGGGAATTTACCGGAAGTCTCTCCTGGAGAGCATCTACAACTTCAAGGGATCTGGGATACCCACCCCAAACATGGCAAACAATTCAAGGCGGAAATATGCGAACAAGCGCTTCCATCCACGGTTGCAGGGATGGCAAGCTATCTTGGCTCAGGCATGGTAAAGGGTATTGGACCCAAGCTGGCAGAGCGCATCGTGGAATGTTTCGGGGAAGCGACGTTTGAGATCATTGAGCACCAGTCACACAGATTGGAAGAAGTCTCTGGCATTGGACGGGATCGGACGGGCAAGATCATCGCCGCCTGGGAAGAGCAGAAGCAGGTCAAGGAAATCATGGTCTTCCTTCATGCACACGGTGTAAGCACGAACCTGGCGGTAAAGATCTATAAGGAATACGGGGACACAGCCCTGCAGGTCGTGCAGGAAGACCCATACCAATTGGAGCGCGATATTTACGGGATTGGCTTCAAGACCGCTGACCGGATTGCCCAGGCGTTGGGGCTGAGTCCTGAACACCGCTCTCGCATTGAAGCAGGCATCGTTTTTGCCCTGAATGAAACCATCAACCAGGGGCATGTCTATGTCCCCAGAGGAATGCTCGTCCAGCGAGCGATAGAACTCTTGGGCGTGTCTCACGAACTGATCCCCGCAGGCTTGGAACGTCTTGAAGGGCAGGAACGTATTCGTCAGGAGAAATTACCAAGGCCGAATGGCCGCGATGATGAAATGATAGACGTGGTCTATCTGACGCCGCTTTATTGGGGTGAAGTCGGGGTAGCAGAACGCATCAAGGCGCTGACAAAGGCGCAAGCGCCCCTTCTCTTGCAGGAAAAACTTCCCCAAACAGGGCTTGAACTTTCCGATGAACAAGAGCAGGCTGTGAGGATGGCGCTGGCGCATCCGGTATCCATCCTGACAGGCGGACCCGGCACAGGCAAGACCACCTGCCTGAAAGCCCTGATCACAACCCTGGACGCCCGCAAAAAACGCTATGCGCTTGCCTCTCCAACGGGACGGGCAGCAAAACGTTTATCCGAAGCAACCGGTAGCCCAGCCAGCACGATCCACCGCTTGTTGGAATTTTCTCCTGTGGACGGGTTTAAGCGTAATCCCGACAACCCTTTGAACGTGGATTTTCTGGTGGTGGATGAAGCCTCCATGCTGGATTTGTTGCTGACCAATCATTTGCTAAAGGCGTTGCGTCCTGGCACGCATCTGCTTTTTGTAGGCGATATAGACCAGCTTCCATCTGTCGGGGCTGGGGATGTCTTACGCGATCTGATCGAGAGCGAAGTTGCCGCGGTGACACGCCTGAAAACCATCTTCCGCCAGGCAGAAGGCTCCCAGATCATCACCAACGCTCATAGGATCAACGAGGGGCAAATGCCCTTCTTTGCAAAAGGGGAACAGGGAGATTTCTATCTCTTCCCATCAGAAGATGCTGGCGCGGCAGCAGATTGGCTTGTAGATGTAGTTACGGAGCGTGTGCCGCAGAAATTTGGCTTTGATGCTCTGGCTGACATCCAGGTACTTTCCCCACTCTACAGAGGCCCGGCAGGTGTCACGATCCTGAACGAGCGACTGCAAGAAAAACTCAATCCCGCCACAAATGGAAAAGCTGAAAAGAGTCTATACGGGACGATATTCAGAGTGGGGGATAAGGTTATGCAAACCCGCAATAATTATGACAAGAATGTCTATAATGGAGATATTGGTTTTATTCAGGGGATCGATTTGGTAAACCAAACTTTGGCTGTGGATTTTGAAGGACACCCTGCTGAGTATGAATGGAGCGAGGCGGATGAGCTGAACCTTGCCTATGCTGTTTCTGTCCATAAAGCGCAGGGCTCAGAATTCCCTGTGATCGCGATGCCTGTGGTAACGCAGCATTACATGATGCTGCAACGCAACCTGATCTACACAGCGATCACCCGTGCGCGAAGTTTATGTGTTCTTGCCGGAAATAATCGTGCGATAGGGATTGCTGTACACAATAACAAGGTCGCTCAGCGTTTTAGTGCATTGAAGATGCGGTTACAGACATAAAAAAGACAAGACAAAGAGGGTGTAATTGCGACTCTCCAGGCACCATTTGATATACGCCTGCTTTTTTTATCAATTTCTTTATTTCGTTTGGAGATAAAGGTGGGTATGACGTATTACACTCTGAGGGCAAGTAATATTGCAATTGATGAGCGAGAGACTGATTGCAATATTGTTCTATATATCTTGAGTGCTCCCCATGAAAACACATCGTTTATAAAGAAAATGGGTGTGCTATACTCCATAATATGCGATCCATATTGTTATTGGCTTATCGCCTTTATGCTGAATTTATGAGCCGAATTGATGATTTCAAACACGCTGGTGAATCTTTGCCGCCTGTTCCTTGTCAGCTTTGTGGTAAGCCGGGACACAAGGAAAGATATTGCCCCCATGCGTATGAATTAGGGTATTTTAACTAAATTCAGTAGATCACGATTTCAGGATTAAACACCTTGCAATAGTGATTTCAGTTTCATTTACTAGGGTAGAGAACACAAATTCGTAAAGTACTGAATTTGTAAAATCCTTGCGGGAAATATCAATGCGTAAACTCATCTTTTTTCTTGTTCTTCAAATAATTCTGCTCTCCTCCTGTGCGCCACGGGTAACATCAGACACAGTAGTTCCAGCCATTGAGATGACAAACTGCACCTTGTCATCTCCCGGTGTGCCCCTTCAGGTAATTGCCAAATGCGGGACGCTGGCGGTTCTTGAAGACCGGTCTAATCCACAAAGCCGCAAGATTAATCTCAACATTGCAGTTGTGCCAGCAATCAGGCGCAGCGCTGAACCGGATCCCTTGTTTGTCCTGGCCGGTGGTCCGGGACAGTCAATCGTCGAGATCTTCCCTGCCATGTATGCCAGCCTGTTCAAAGTTAACGAGAAGCGCGATATCGTCCTGGTAGACCAGCGCGGCACTGGAAAATCCAATCCCTTGCGTTGTCTTGATTCCGACGATATATTCCTGGACAATGAGCAAGACATTCTCTTGCTCAAAGAATGTCCCAAAAAGCTGGATGCGGATCTAAAGTATTACACCACCGATCTTGCCATGCAGGATCTGGAGCAGGTGCGCTCTGCCCTTGGATATCAAACCATCAATCTGTACGGCGTTTCATACGGCACACGCGCCGCGCTTACCTACTTCAAAATGTATCCCGAACAAGTCCGCAGTCTGGTATTGGATGCAGTGGTTGACCCCGCATTTGTTCTCTATCAAGATGCCGCTCAGGATGGGCAGAAGGCTCTCGATTTCTTTTTTTCCCGTTGCGAGAAAAATGAAGCCTGTACATCCACCTATCCCAACCTGAGAACCGAGCTTGATACCGTTTTGCGGGATTTGGACCAATCCCCAGCTGACATCACCATTCCTCACCCCATTACCGGGAAGCCCCTCGAACTCACGGTCACCAAAGTATTTTTCACCGATATAATTTTTAGCGCGCTGTATTCTCCTGACCTTGTCGCCTTACTCCCCTTGAGCATTCATCAAGCGTACACAGAAAAAAATTATGCACCGTTGATTGCCCAGGCATATCTTCTGGATGGTGGCGTGTACGATGGGATGTTCTACGCCGTCACCTGCACGGAGGATGCCCCGCTAATCTCTCCTATTGAAGCAAAACAGGATGGCGCAGAGAGTATCTTTGGCGATCGTACTCTGGATTTCATCGAAGTATGTAAAGCCTGGCCGAAAGGCGACGTGCCGTCTGTTCTACGAGCACCTGTTTCATCCGATATTCCAGTCCTGATATTGTCCGGGGAAGCAGATCCGATCACGCCGCCCTGGCATGTTGAGCGCTTAGTCCAATCTCTCCCAAACAGCCTGCATCTGATCTTCAAAAGCATGGGACATGGGAATGTAACAACTGAGTGTACAACGAGGATCCTGGACAAGTTCATTGAGAGCGCAACTGTCAAGGATTTGGATACTTCCTGCGTAAAAAATATCATGCCGCCGCCATTCTTTGTTGATTTTAGCGGTCCCCAACCATAGAAGGATATATCATGATTGAAGTTCAGGGCCTATCCAAGTCATTCGGTAAGATAAAAGCCGTTCAAAACCTATCATTTTCGGCATCCAACGGACAGATCACCGGTCTACTCGGTCCAAACGGTGCGGGAAAAAGTACGACACTCCGCATGTTATACACACTTCTCAAACCAGATAGTGGGCTGGCGCGCATAGATGGATTTGACGTTACACAAATGCCCATTGACGTACAAGCCCGGATCGGTGTACTTTCGGATGCGCAGGGAATCTATGAGCGTCTGACAGCGCGCGAGAATATCCGCTATTTTGGCAAATTGCACGGACTGAGGGGCCAGAAGCTTGAGAAGCGCATGGATGAGTTACTGAATATCCTGGATATGCAATCCATCGCCAACAGAAAAACGGAGGGATTCTCCACAGGCGAACAGCTCAAGGTTGCCATCGCACGCGCACTCATTCACAACCCGGGCAATGTCTTACTGGATGAGCCAACCAATGGCTTGGATGTCAAAAGCACGCGCGCCATGCGCCAGTTTATCCGAAAACTGCGCGACGATGGAAAGTGTATCCTCCTGACCAGTCACATCATGCAGGAGGTGGCCGCGCTTTGCGATCAGATTATCATCATCTCAAATGGGATTGTTGCAGCACAGGGGACATCCGATGAATTGCTCCACAAAACTGGAAAGGATAATCTTGAGGATGCTTTTATTGAGATCATCGGCTCTGAGGATGGTTTGGCATGAAGCAGATCTGGATCATCTTTGAAAAGGAAGTCCTGGATGGTATTCGTGATACTCGCAGTTGGGTAACCGGGTTGTTAGGAGCATTAATCGGACCGATTATACTGGGCATCATGCTGGTCATTTTCGGGTCCAGCATGCGAGAAGATATTGATAAGTCACTTACCTTGCCTGTCCAGAATCCCGAGTATGCGCCAAGCTTGATTCAATTCCTTGAAAGCAATG
>JACKQG010003079.1_pt1 | contig 20891 bp, 17 predicted proteins | sample 8237621 | NCBI WGS metagenome assembly JACKQG01 (sample SAMN15677084, study PRJNA649215) | marine metagenome | biome: marine; feature: Black Sea; material: saline water; isolation source: suspended particulate matter (SPM) from the Black Sea western gyre | collected 2013-06-09/2013-06-10 | depth... | reverse complement strand
GACTCCTACTTTTCGCCTGATTGCTTCGGCAAAGAATAGCTTAGCAGGTCGCAACCTAAACATGTTGAAAATTATCTGCACCGTCTTAACACCTGGATATTCGATGGCTTTGAGAGCTTCCTCCACCCTTTCGACACTAACGCCCCAATGCTTGATTTTACCAGCGGACACCATGTCATCCATTATTTTGAAAACCTCGGGTGAATAGTACACACCGGTCGGTGGACAGTGGAGTTGGACCAAATCCAGGGCTTCCACCTTCAAATTCTTGAGACTTCTATCCACAAATGCGTTCAAGTTCCTCTGGTTATAACCTTCAGGTGTATGTGGGTCAAGACGACGTCCTGCCTTGGTTGCCACATAGAACTGGTCGGGAAAGTCCTCACGAAGGGCAGCCAATAGTCGCTCACTTCGACCATCCCCATACACATCTGCTGTGTCGAAAAAGTTGACTCCCATCTCCATGGCCATGTGGAGGGCAGCCATAGATTCACTATCATCAACTTTTCCCCAGGTCCCACCGATAGCCCAAGTTCCAAAGCTGATGGTAGAAACCATCCAACCGGTTTTTCCCAATTCTCTATATTCCATGCTACTCTTTTCTCTCCTTCGATATATACGTAACTGCTAAATCATGTTCTGTGAATGTTGTTAAAATAAAAATGGATACTTTAATTTGAAGTAATTACTTGGGGTGATATTAAATATTGAAAGTAGTGAGCAGCCAAGACCGAGCAGAAAACTGGATATTTATACGGATATCCTCTCATATTATTTTGACACACTTATTGTAATAGCTTGTGTCGGGATCTAGGCTCCAGGTATTACCGTACATTCAGTGAATAAGCATCTTCATCGGTACCTTTTGTATGATTATTTCTATTAATAATTTTGACACAATATTCGTAACCTATTGAGTATCAGAGATATACACAGGACTAAAAATCCCTCGGCCCTTAAAGCTGTGCCGGTTCGATTCCGGCCCCGGGTACTAACCTTAACTTTCTGATATTACTGATTCTATATTAAGTGCGATATTTTTGTCAATACTGGCTGACTTCGTTTTATGTTGAGACAAATCACACCACCACATGCCACATTCTTTGACACTATTTTTTGAGGTTTCTCCTCTAATATTATAATTCATGCAATTTGGATACTAATTCCCTAATGCGCCTAATTGAAATATCCCCTCCCAATACTTTTGATAGGAGCTCTGTATCTTCCTTCTCAAACACTGATTCTAATTCGAACATTCCCAAGGAAAGATGCATTTTTTCCTTTACTTCGATTCTAGTAACGTAAAAATTGCTTAAATAAGACTCGTCGTATATGAAGAGCAGGTACTTCCCTGGAGCCGTCCTATCTATAAAGAATCTCCCATCAGACCAATCTACGACACTATAATTTATCCTCTTTGAGATGTTATTATCGGTAATATATAAATTTGCCGAACGAGGAACAAACAGTTCATCGCTACCATAGATGTAAACTATACCTTGGATGGTGCTGTATCCCTCTAAATTCTTCTCATAGTGCCCAAACAAGGTTTGTCGGCTATCATTCTTCCAGAGAGCATGCGTTTCACTTCCAGATGCTTTGATTTTCGTTCCCACCCCATTTCTCCTGCCCGCCTTCCACATACCCACATACTTGTCACCATTTGCGTGCGTAAAAACTCCATGACCATCCCTCATATGATTCTTAAATAAACCAGAGTATCTATTGCCAGCCGAATCAATAGATTCTCCATAGCCATGGAAACTCCCTTTTTCCCACATTCCTTCATATACATATCCATCTACCCTAGTCAGCATACCATGACCATGCGGTAAATCTCTTTCAAATTGCCCTTTGTACACGGCTTCAGGGGTTCTAATGACACCATAGCCAGTAGCATATCCATTATTAAAATTCAAAGTTTTAACTGTTCCAGTTGGTGACTTTATCACTCCACTGCCATGAAAACTATGAAGAAGATATTCACCGGTATAGATAGATCCTTTATCAATGCCAATCACACAAGTAAATACACCACTACCAGAAATAGAATCATCCTTACTAATCTCTCCCACCCAGGAGCTCCCATCTGGGGGAAAGAGATAACGGGTTATTAATTGAGCATTAGCGCGAGAGCTATCTGTGATGGACGAGAAAAAGGTAATGGCCAGATATATTATCAATCTTCGATTATTCATTTTACCCCCTCTTGTTTTGATTAGCATGCTCAGCAGTGAGATGGAGTCTCAGATGATACAGTTTGAGATCGAATGTGGAAGTGCGGAAAAAGATAAACTAATTATTGTCTATTAGCAAATATCTAGGACCGCCAAGCCCGAAATACCTATCCAGTTCTATTTTATTATTTTGACACAAGTACCGTAACTCACTGAGTATCATTGTGTTACTCAGGACTTAAAATCCCTCGCCCTAAACAGGCGTGCCGGTTCGATTCCGGCCCCGGGTACCATTCTACGCTTCGCTACGATTGGCGAGCACTTCCTTATTAAAATATTAAGATATTTTCCGGATTACTCATCGTAGTTCGAAGAACGTAGATGAGCCCTGGCTACCATTCTAACAGACTGATTCTCAGTCGCTTACAGACATCACTGAAACACAATAAACTTTATGTTAAGATTCTACCATCTCTGAGATATTGCTGATGTGGGCTAGATTTATCTCAGCATTGTGGATCAGCGTTTCGGATACTGGCAATGAGTTAGGAATCACTCTGGGGCAACAGACCCCACCAGGAAAACCATACTTGGACAATAGTTTTTATTGGACCTGTGGAATATTAGAAAATCCAGGAAATCAAAGTGATGATAGTAAAACCTGTAACACCAAGTACAAGACTCCCAAGTGTGTGACCACGTAAAGCAGCCCTAGTGTCCAGGCCTGAGAATTGACTCACCACCCAGAAATAACTGTCATTGACATGACTCACAGTCATTGCTCCTGCTCCAATAGCCAGAACAACAAGGGCACGACTAACCGGGCTCGTTAAACCCAGTGGATCAAGCAAAGAAGCCATCAGTGCAGCGGTTGTGATAATTGATACTGTGGAGCTGCCTTGTGCTGTTTTAAGCATTGCAGCCAGGAAAAATGGCAGAAAAAGACCAAGATTCCATGTTACCAGATTATCACCGATAAAATCAGCAATACCTGACGCACGTAGAACGCTCCCAAAGGCACCCCCTGCGCCAGTAATCAAAATAATGATACCAGCACTTTTAAGGGCTTCACCCACCCATTCAAAGCGCTGCTCGCGAACGGCACCACCACCTAGTGTCATTGCCAGAATCACTCCCATGAACAGTGCCATGACTGGATGACCAATTGTTGATACAAATTGGGAAAAACCATTCTCTCCCAGTGGATGACTGGGATAATCAGCTAAAGATTTCATAGCAATCAACAAAATGGGCAATAGAATTGGTCCGATGGCACTCAACAGGGAAATAGAAGGAGCTTCTTCCTCCTCTACAATGACCTGCTCTGGTATGTTGGGATCAGCCTGCTTGCCCAGCCTGATAGCCCAGAGCCAACCAGCCAGAGTGACCGGGATCGAAACTGCAATTCCCAACAGCATTACTAAACCAAGATCAGCATCAAGGGCAGCAGCAGCAGCCAGCGGACCCGGAGTTGGTGGGACGAAAACATGGGTCGTATAGAGCCCGGTCGCCAGAGCAATGGCAAAGACGATCAAGGGAATCCCTGTCTTTTTTGAAAGCGCTTTATTCAAGGTGGAAAGAATAACAAATCCAGAATCACAGAAGACTGGAATGGAAACAATGGCTCCAGTGAGATTGATAGCCAGGGGTGAGCGTTTCTCCCCTACTGCCCTAAGCAAGGCTGATGCTATCGCCTTTGCACCACCATTTTTTTCGAGATAAGTCCCGATGATGGATCCCAGGGTGATAACAATACCGATACCAGCCAGGGTTTTTCCAAAACCAGTACTGAGTGCGGTTAGAACATCACTACCACTTAATCCTGAGAACAATCCCAGAAATACACCTGCGCCCAGCAGGGTCAGGAATGGATGCAACTTGAGTCGTGTGGTTCCTAAAATGATGAAGGCGATACTCGCTAATAGCAATAAAATCTGAATCATGGTTGCGACTCCTTAAATGAATGCATCTGTTTTGCGAAAAATCTCACGATCTCCAGATAACTGGCGGTCTAGGTCATCCATGGCAACTTCCCCAGGCTGGGTTGGAATTTGAATAGCAGAACGTGGTTAGTATACATATACCACTGTTCGCCTTTTGCGCAACTTAAAATTGAATCGGAATAAAAAGAAAATGATTTTTGCGTAAAAGTATTTACCAGCTTGTTTTTCAAGATGTTATTTACGATTATGAGAGCATTATGGATGTACGAACAGGATATAAAAACCAATCGCGGCTGGAGCAAATTAAAAACATCTATACTGCTGGTCTGGCCCGAGTCAAAGCTGAACAGGCTCTCAGATGTAGGCTTGATTTTGACAATAGTATCTTGATGATTGATGATCAGAGTTGGGACCTGAACAGTTTCGAAAAAGTTCTTGTGCTGGGAGCGGGGAAAGCCGCAGGCTCCATGGCTGAAGCCCTGGAGGAAATCCTGGGTGATCGCTTCGATGCTGGTCTTGTGATTACAAGTGATGGAAATTCAAGATCCACAAAGAGGATCAAGATCAGGGAGGCTGGTCATCCCGTTCCCGATGAGCGCGGCCGGAAAGCAGCTGGAGAATTAACGGCCTATGCCGACGCTGCCCGCAGTGATACCTTTGTATTGTTCGTGTTATCTGGAGGTGCCTCAGCACTTCTGACACTCCCGGTGAATTGCATCTCACTAAAATCTGTACAGGATATGACCAACCTGCTATTACACGCAGGAGCTGATATTGGTCAAATCAATACCATAAGAAAGCAGATATCAGCCGTAAAGGGTGGAAATTTAGCTAAACGGTTATTTCCGGCTACCGTGGTGACACTCAGCATCAGCGATGTCCTGGGCTCACCACCCTCTGTTATCGGATCAGGACCGACGGTTGCTAATTCTTCCACGGCGGCTGATGCCATCCAGATCCTGGAGAAATACAAACTGTTCCAGGAAGTCGACTCCTCAATCCGTGATCATCTGCTTGAGTCTGCTACAGGGAAGAATCCTGACAATGCATCCCCTGACCATCCATGTTTCCAGAACACCTCCTATCATATCCTGGCTGAAAATAGAAACGCCCTGGAAGCAGCAAAAGATGAAGCTGATATCATGGGGTTCGATACCCATATTTTGTCTGATAATATGTACGGAGAAGCTCGATTGGTCGCTGATGAACACATTGGGGAAATCAAAAATTGGTTGCAACTATATGATCCAAAGACACCACAGTGCTTCCTTTATGGAGGTGAAACTACTGTGACCGTGCAGGGGTCAGGTCGAGGTGGGCGAAATCAGGAATACGTTCTTGCAGCAATTGAGCTGCTACCACAGCTTGGTGATGTCTTATTGTTGTCAGCTGGAACTGATGGAATTGATGGACCCACTGATGCTGCCGGAGCATGGGCCGATGCTGGATCGGAAAGACGGGCTGGCAAGCTTGATATTGATCTCCATGCTGAATTACAGCAGAATAATGCCTACGCAGTTTTTAAAACATTAGAGCAGCTGTTTATCACAGGTCCATCAGGCACCAATGTTATGGATCTAGTCATTTATCTATGGTACCCTTAAGCAGAGCCGAATATTCTGATCGCCTCAGAACACGGAGATAGAAACCGGAGGGAGATTCTTTCAATCCTCCCAGCTGTTCAGCTGCCCACTTTCAAAAAAAAGAGTTCTCCCCTGGCGGTAAACCCAACGTTCATAAATCGTGAAATTATATTCTGTCCGATTGATCTTTTCAGGTTCTCCCAGACTCCGACGGGCTCTTTCTGTGGTCATGCCCCTCCAAAGTGTGGCACTCACAATTCCCTTCATGGCACTAGGAGCATAACCCTGTGGATCATCTGCTGTTCTCTGAGCAGAATAGATTTTGTCATCATCTTCTGGAAGATCCTTGATGCAGCGGATGGCCAGACCCACCTGTTTACTGGCATGGTCACGATATACTCCGGAGTGTTTAGAATTCAGACTGCGGTAAAAAGCGCTCCCTGCATGGATCGCAGTGGAAGACCAGAAAAAAGCTGAGTTGCCCCAACCACTAAAGGAGCCACTGAGATAACCTCGAAAACCACCTGGCAAAGCCGAAAACGCAGTACTGGCAAACTGGTGGTCCTCTGTGAGTTCACCATGTTCCCAATGTTCACGTGCACCTGAAAGTTTTCCGCCAACACCGTTGCCTCTATAGGCTCCCGTTCGCTGGGCTTCAAAAACATTCATACCCAGGGTCTGTTCCAATGCAGTCCATTCAGCATCTGATGGGATGTGCCAACCGTCAGGAGCCAACCCCCGAGGATCGGTCACGGCATACCAATTGTATAGTAACCCGTATGTATCTTTTTGATTATATACGGCCATGGCCCCTGTCTGGGCGCCTGTCCAGTCCTTGTTATGCGCGAGTAGTGGAATGGGTGTGCCGTCCCGGTATCGGGTTACCCTGAGATTCTCTGCCATCCAGGTTTGAGATCCTATCTTGATGGTCCGATAAGTGTTACCATCTACATCTACAACATCCAGGCGCTGTTCAGAGATATCCAAAGCAGGATTGTCTGATGCTAACGCTGCTCGCTTGCCCATGACAGAGACGGTCCCAGGTGCAGGCCGATTGGCTCGTAAGGAGTCTGGTGTTCCCGATGGAAATTCAACAAAGGTATCAAGATATCTGTAGTATCGTCTGTTTGGGACCCCAGGTCCGATGATCTCCTCGCCATTTCCCAAAACGAGTCGATGGATTTTCTCAGTGGGAATCGCCATTTGGTCACAGGTGTCATTCTGAAGAAACACAGAATAGAACATGGCCCAAATAACCTTGCCTGAATAAACATCTGTTTTTGTAAATACAGAATCGGCCTGTGCCAGTAGTGCAGAACTGCATAGAATAAAAACCAGAATGATCCTCAAAACATCCACCCCCTACAGATCAACTTTAATATGAGGGAAAAAAGTAGTCTAATTTTACTACGGAATCAATGTGCTTTATGGTACTAGAGTCCACGATCTGCATATGATTACACCAAGGAAGCTATGCTCCCAATGGCTTGGGGGGATAAGTTCCTGAATGATCGCGTGAATCAATTTTAGGCTTTGAGCTGAACGAAGCCGATGGCAATTCCAGCCCGGTGTATCTCTAATCGACTGATTCACAGTCACTCTCAAGCTCTTTAGAAACTCATTATCATACACAAATATTGGCCACTTTTATCCCACCTGCACCTACTGGATTTATATCACCGTGCGGACATAAATAAATCCCATACTAGTTTCAATTAAATATCCATGAGAATTCCTGGAACGATTTCGATATCCCTGTGTAATAACCATTCAGGACTACAGCTTACGGACTGAATCTTTAACCCAGTAAATGTGCTTGTTAAAGAGAAAAGACAACATACGTTGCTCCCCACTGAAGATAACGTGACTAAACGACTTAGAGGAACCAGGTTAAAGTAATAGTACAAAATGTTGCAGATTAATTACAACTCCAGCCGATTAAAACTACGTAGCAATTGGTCCATCCTCTTTCTTCTATTGATGGGTGTAGCTTTACTTTACCCCTTCTACCACGTACATCATATTCACACTCTTGAGAAGGCAGGTCCCAATGTCGAATCTCACTATGTTGGGGCTATTTCTGATCACATATCTGATCACCACCATGAAGATGAAAACCCTCAATCCAATGATCATAGGCATAAATTTGATAATCATGTTGATTGGCAATTCTTTAGGCATCAGTCAACTAACTCGTCTTTGAATGATGATGAATTTATAGAGCAAGATGGTCTGGACCTTTGCAACCCCGAACAGCTTGTGTCAAGAATCAATCTGTTTGAGCGACAGCAACCAAGTGAGCTCCATACATTCGTTTCCACCATTCGTGGGCCCCCTCGTTTAGCATAATCTTTATACATCCAATTAATATTAGATAACTGTTTATTACAATTTAAGTCCGTTTTACATGGACTTTATAATGAGGTTTTATTGATGAATTATTTTTTAAAACGAACATTAACTAAAAACAATGCTTTGATTGTTTTGGCTGTCATGGCGTTTCTTTTTGCAGCCACACCTGATGTGTATGCTCATGGGGTGACCGAAGGTGATAAAGGCTATATCCAGGAGAGTTCAGGGACCATGATAGTACCTTTTATTTATCTCGGTGCTAAACATATGGTCACAGGGTACGACCATTTACTCTTTTTATTTGGGGTCATATTCTTTTTGTACAGACTAAAAGATGTGAGCATTTACGTAACACTTTTTGCTCTTGGTCACTCCGTCACATTACTTTCCGGGGTACTCCTCGATATAAGTGTAAATGCCTATATCATCGATGCGATCATCGGCTTTTCCATAGTGTACAAAGCCCTTGATAATATGGGGGCATATCAATCCTGGTTCGGCTTCCAACCAAACACCAAAATCGCTACGCTGATCTTTGGTCTGTTCCATGGTTTTGGGTTGGCGACTAAAATACTAGACTACAAAATGTCATCCGAAGGGCTTATCCCCAACCTTCTCGCCTTTAATGTTGGCGTCGAATTGGGCCAGATAATGGGTTTAGCAATAATACTTATTATCATGGGCTACTGGCGAAGATCGGTAAGATTTATGGATCATGCCTATAGCGCAAACGTACTTCTCATGGCTGGTGGTTTCATATTCGTCGGGTATCAAATGACCGGCTTTTTCACTTCATAAATATCTAAGGACAATACCCATGAACAATAATTTACCTACACAAGCTGATCTTCCATCAAAAGCCCAGCTCCTAAAATCAACAGTCATTGCCATAGCCATAGCAACAGTCATCCTGATCACTGCAGTTCTCCCAGCAGAATATGGAATCGATCCCACAGGAATAGGAAAACTGATTGGCTTATCGAAGATGGGAGAAATTAAGACCTCTCTATCTAAAGATGCAGCAGCCGAGCTTGCTAAAGAAAAAGCCAATAAAGCTCAAATGCTTGCTGTCATTAAAACCAAGCCGGTGGTCTCAACTAAAAAGGTAGAACCGAAACCAAAAGCAAATCTCAGGAAGGATTCAATGACAGTTACTCTCAGACCTGATGAGGCTACTGAGATCAAGCTGGCTATGAAAAAGGGTGAACAGGTCAACTTTATCTGGAATTCAGATAAAGGACGTGCAAACTTTGACACCCATGGCGATTCCAAGTCGCTGAATATCAACTATCACAACTATGACAAGGGGTCAACGGTCAAAGATGAGGGCATGCTTGAAGCAGCCTTTGATGGTCACCATGGCTGGTTTTGGAGAAATCGTACAACAGGAGTCATGAATATCACTCTTGAAGTGAGTGGAGAATACTCTGACATCAAGAAAGTCATGTAGGCTGAATCCAGCAGTGCAAACTTAGTTCGAATATCGTGGTGAGCAGCTTTTATGACTTGGGCTGCTCACTTCTTCAACAAGGGACTTTAATCCCTTGGAATCGGACAAATCACACACAAAATAAGTGCCCGTTTCCTGCACACACTATTTTTCAATTCACTGATATCGTTGTTACATAGACACACGCGATCGCTTAAAACATAAATCGAAATCCAATTCGCCAGCGAGTGTCCTTTTCTAAACTGGTGGTGGGGATTTTTTCCCAGATCGGCACCTGGACCAGTGATTCCAGGATCAGTGATCCGTATGTATACTTAAATCCTGGCGATAAAAAGACCACGGACTCCGCATCGCTCACCTCGGCTGAGGATGATTGATCCCCTTGATCTATAAGAAGATTGATTTCAAAAACCGGTGCCAGCGCAATATTTTTTAATCCATCAAGTGGAAGCTGTCTTGCTATAGCACCATCCAGGGTGTATTCCCAGCCACTGTTCATTGCATCTTGTTGTGAAAAGATATCCTGGATTCGAAATGTTGTGGAGGCATCCATAGCCCAGGTACCTCGCCGAAGCGACAGATAAACACCTGGTGTAAATGACCAATAATCATCTGAAAATCCATCTTCCCCGGTAGGCAATGTGAATTTTGTCGTCGCAGCAATACCCAGTGTCTGATGTCTGGTGTTGGTTCTATGGATGAGATATTTGATGAGCAGATTGAGATCCGCAAGACCGCTGCTTTCGTTTACAGCACCCATCATGGTCATCTCTCTATTCATCAAGCCTTGCATTCCTATTAAGGTAACATTTGGCCTGAGACCGTAGGCAGCCATAAACACCTTCGCCTGCATTTTCATTTGACGGGTCGGTGTCGATGGCTGGGATGTGGCACCCATCTGGCGCGACTGAACACGAATCATCCACCTGTTCTCAGCCGGCGTTAAACCAGCATCCACACTAATGCCTCCAGCTGAGCTCTCCCCTGCCAGAATAAAAATACCTAACAGCAGCCAGTAATAGGAGTATTGCTTCGTTTTTTTGAAGGGTGACATTACTTCAACCGCTTCCCAGGAGTGAAGTTAGCACGCTTCATACCCTCATGAATGTTGGCATCAGACACTTCAACGCCTGAATCGATTAACACCATTACTTGCTGGGAAGTCCAGTCTGCTTTCGAGTCAGCAACACCCTCAAGTGCATTCAACTGTTTCTCAAGGCCACCATGGCAACCAGGGCAATCCATTCCGAAGACTTCATAAACTCGAATTTCGCCACGGTCCGCCCATGCTTCAGGGAGTGCGGATTCAGGTTTACTACCGCAGGACATTAAAAGGATCGCTACAATAACAAGGATCACTATTAGCTTATATTTATTCATTTCAATTTCTTTCTATATTTTGGTTTTGATCTCACAACAACGTGGCTCTTCCTGGATCAGATAATTATCCCCCAGAGCTGAGCCTTCCCGCATTTGGGACTTTGACTTTGCACACCTAATTTTTAGGAGTACAAACTCCCCAAATGAAGCCCCACAAATTGATTGGATTTTAGATGATTAAGGGGTGAGCATGATGGATCCAATGGACTGGATCAGCTAAGGTATCCTCCTGGTGGAAGAAAAATTGAGTCTGATCAATAACCTTTTCAATTTTTGGAGGAAGAAACTCCACTTGTCCGCGATATGAGAAGTCTCGGGTCAATATGAATAATTTAGCACTGACAATATCAGGGGTACAGCAAGCATCATATTCTGCTAAAGAGCAACAATTCACACAATCTGAGGCCTCATAGCCATCTTTATGGCCATTTCCACTCACACCTGAAGTCTCAACCAGGCAATCCTCACAATCCAGAATACTTGAGCCAATTGGTTGCAATATAACCAGAAGAATGATACAGAGATTGAGGAGCCTTTTCATATAATCAATCTAAAAGGAACCATCCCGATTGGAAACAATGATTTCGAATGGATATACAGCTCAGATGACCTGTACGAATTTTACTCAAAAAGGATACCTTAAAACTAAAGTACTCTTTTACAGGTTCATAAACGTTGGTTTTTAAACCTGGTCAATATGTAAAAAAAAGAAGCTCGGGATATTGTCCACAGCTTTCAATCTTACCACACGAGCCGATTTATTTATCAACTACAATAGTAGACAGATAATCCCACAAAATCGCTTCGGTCTGACTATAATCATCTCCGTTGTTAGACGTCACAGCCATTACCAGGTCATAATACGGATCAATCCAGAGTATCTGCCCACCATAACCGGCACCATAATAGATATCTGCTCGACTTAGTAGACCTGCATCCACCATTCGGTTTGAATAGCGCCACCAGTGATAACCATAATTTGTCCAGATATTCATTGCACTGAGACTGTCAGTTGAAATAGTCACCCATTCCTCAGGAATCACTTGAAGTGAATCCAGGGAACCCTGATCCAGAAATAATTGTCCGAATTTTGCCATGTCCACAGCTGTGAGCCTGAGTCCAAATCCACCATCGCTCACTGATTCGTTCATTGCCGACCAGGACCATTCCATAATTCCCAAATGATTGAACAAGTTTTCAGCTGCAAAATCACTGGCTGAATGGCCGGTGCTTTTAGTAAGAATTATTGACAGCAACTGGCTGAGACCGGTGTTGTAATTGGTTTGTGTTCCGGGCTGGACAACAACAGGTCGATCCAGAACAAACTGGATTTCATCCTCTGCTTGATTCCATAGATTGAAAACATTCTTGTTATCAGAGTATGGCAAATCCAATTCATTCCATTGAAAACCGGCGGACATTCCCAGTAAATGTCTAATCGTAATCTGTTCTTTCCAGGCATTCATATGCTGGATATCGGTGTATTCCTGGAAGTAGTTCAACATGGGTTCATCCAGTGATTCAATGTGTCCTTGAGCAAGTGCTATCCCGAACAGAGCTGATAACACACTTTTTGTGACAGAATACATGGCCCGTTGATGAGATTGGTGAGAGCCGTTGAAATATTCCTCCAGGACCAGCTGATTGTTGCGCATGATTACAAGACTCTTTATTCGGCCATAGGTTCCGGCATCAATATCATCCACAAGCCATTCCAGGGCCTTCCCATTCAAACCCTGCTCTTCAGCCAAGGGGTAGTTGGATTGATGATCGTCAAATGAATCAGTGCAGGAGCTGATAAAGGTGGCGAGGATCAACCCTGAAAAAATGATGCGAATAAGGGTTGAATTGCCCTGTAACTGGTAACCACTATTCGAAGCGTTCGTGTTCATCTCTTTAGGTTATTACTCTACGAATAATTCTTTCATTGTGTTAGCATTTCCATGGCATGTTCAAGCTGGTTGTCAATACCAAGTTGCGCACCTTGATCATCCTGGGTAATTCGGGTGTCAGGTGGAACACCATTCCATTCAATTGGTAGGCCATCGTATCTAGATGTACTGGTTGTCGGGACAATAATCAATTTGCCACTGGGGAGATAGTAATCCTTACTCAATGGAGTTCCGTCAAACCCACTGTTCCCACCCCCAGCGGTGGTATCTCCAACAAGGGTAACATTCGGCAGCTGTTTCATAACTTCTGAAAAGAGTTCTCCCATGCTGAAAGTAGCTCCATTAATTAGCACAACCACCGCATTGGTATACCTGTATTTGGAATAATCCGGTTCAAGCGGAGGGTCATCATAAGGAACACCTCCTTTCAGTGAACCCTGGAGAAAATCTAGAGGTGATTCAATGAATCTGCTGGTTATAATCCTCATATTGTCCGTCTCGCCCCCGTCATTATTGCGGACATCGATGATGAGACCATCTGTGTCTTTAACATGATCCATCACATCGTCTAAATCTTCCATGAGATAGTCATAGTCGAAGGTTGAGAGGTAAATGTATCCAATATTCCCAGGTAAGACACAGTATTCAATTTTTTCACGACCTGCAAGAAGTAGCTCTTCATCAACATATCCTCTTACAAGTTCCGGGCTATAAGTGTGTCTATCTCTCATCATTCTATACGATTTATATGGATAGACCAAACCGCCCCCATCTGTTTGGAAATAGATATGCGGATCTTTAAGTTCCTTTAGCAAATCATTGAGTATCTGGTAGATTTCGTCACCCCTTGCAAACTCAGCTTCAGGTCTGAACTTTTGGTAAACTGTATCCCAGTCAATACCTTTCTCTTCAAGCAGTGGATAATACTCATCTATACGTTGCCAAGCGGATTCGAAATCAGCTAAATTCCTATTTGATTGAGCTGGTTTTACAATGAAACTTTCACAAGCAAGTACCAGGAGAGTGAGAAACGCTAATAATATGAGGAATACAGATTTTATTTTCGATAACTCCTTAGAAATTGTACTTCAAGTCGACTGTGATATTATCACTGGCTGAAAGGATAGGGTCCCATTCCTGAAGTCTTAGAAATTGAAACTTGTAGGCTAGCCTGGCTGAAATATTGTCTGATATCTTATACAGAAGGCCAACATTAGTTGTCACTTTTGAGGCAGAAAAGAGATGAAGAATTCCCAGTGGTTCCTCATCACTTCCAGTAAAATCCACCATTCTTAGCCCTACTGAGATTAAACTGGCCCTTACTCCCCCAACTACCCAAAGTTTATCAGCAACAGAGTAATAATGCCTAGAATTCGCAGCTAATGAAAACATACTGAAGAAGGAGAAGGATGCATTTAATCCGTTACCCGCTACTTTTTGATCAAAAAATATGGTGTAAAATTCAAGTGATGGGCCAAGATAGTTGAGTAATTTTGGAAAAGATTTAAGAATCCTCTTATTCCGATGGAACTTATCGAAGAACAATGAGAATTCAGTGATATCCGCTCTCATATTATAATTCATAATATCAGATGAATTTCGATGGTGCAGGCCGATGGCATACCCCTCACTTTTGTCAATCTGTGACCAGGCTGCTCTGAAATAAGGAATATTGCCAGAGTATTTCTCTTTTGAAATATACTCATCCCGAATAGATAATTTTCCTATCCCGTACTCAATTGCAATACCGTTTCCAGTAGGAGGATAAAAATATTCAGAATCCTGATTAAATGAATAAACCGGGATTACCAGGGAGAAACATAGAGCAAGTGATAAGTATTTATTTAGCAAAATAATCCTCCGAAAGTCAGTCAACTGAGATAGCCAGGGTAATATATATTGGTGCATCTAAACTGTTATTGATCTTCGCCAAAAGATCATATAGGAATTTAACTGGTTATGGAAAATTGGCTCGGCTTCATCAGAAGATTAGCATTTATGATTGAAGATTAGGGGTGATCTTATAGTGATTCTCGCCAAGCCATCATCTCCTTATAGACTGAATTTCTGGTTACGCTGTCAGCCATAACTTGCTCCAGATTCAGGCCATTGACATTTATGAGATATTCCATCATCAGTCCCCAGATGTAGTGTGGTCGATGGGTGCTCGCTGTAGGATTCCATTGGGAATCATCCAGGTACAGGTCAATCCTTTCTGGAATCGTGTAGCCACTATCACGAGGTGCCACAAATTGATTAACCCCATACTCACAATATCCTTCCACCTTCCACGTGGGCTGGGTTCTGGAAGCAATTTCACCGAATGCGTCGCCAAGGTACTGATGCATCAGTTCGTGTGTAGCTACATGTACTACACTTCCTTCACGTGTAAGGTATTTTGGTCGCCCATTGGTTCTCTCCCCCAATTCCTTAATGAAATCTATATTAATGTAAGCATTACCAAGTAGACAATATCCCATCACTCTTTTATCCCGCATGGTAAACTGGGAGAAAAAGCTGAACTTGTCCTGGGTGGCGCAGAGTATGAGATTCATTTTTCTATGGGGATCATAAGTAGGGACAGCATCAAGGCGCGTGAATATGTCGACCATTATCGAATCCGTCTCTGACCACATAGGCGTTTCGGTGTGAACCGTAATGGCTCTGTACTGTTTCTCCTCAGCCATGAATAATCCTGGTGAGGTCAGTACGCCGAGGCACAGAAGCACTAAAACCATCAATACTGAGATCACAATGCCGAACCACAAAATTATTTTTTTGAGTATTTTTATCAGGAGCCCTCCCAATTAAAAAGTATGCTCAAATGTAGTTGCTCTATGGGGTAATTCAAAAAGGCAATGGATATGGGTTAATCCTACTCAGTGTCGAGTGATTCTCATGAGATGGTTGTAAAAATCTCAAAAGGGGTGGTTATTGAAACCTGATTCCGATGTACAATAAAGCCCCAGACTCTCGCCCAGGGCTTTCAATCTTACCATACTTGGTTATAGTTATTTAAGATATAACATTTTGATCGTTTGACTGAATTTCCCTGCATTCAAACGTGCAAAATACACACCCGTACTCACTTGATTACCTGATTGATCCAATCCGTTCCACTGCACCTCATAGTTGCCTGGTGATTTAGCAGCATCTTGAATCATCATGACCTCCTGACCCTGAATATCGAAGACTGCCAGATTGACCATCGATTGTTCAGGCAGATCATAGCTAATGGTTGTGGTGGGGTTGAAAGGATTGGGGAAATTCTGATCCAGACTATAGCTCAGCGGTATGCCAGGGCGCTCATCCTCTATCCCAACATAGCCTAGAATTATTCCTGAGTCCTCCCAGTAGGTCACACCCTGGCTTGAAATCTCGATATTAAAACGAATTGGGGTTCCATCTTCCACATCCGCTCCGGTCCGTAAAACAAAATAGGTCAAACTTGACCTGATCTCCCCGGCCGGAATATCCTCAAATGCTGCGCTGGAAGTCCCACTTACCAGCGTTGAATTTGTGTCAGCGGGGTGAATGTTAACGATAATATCTTCAGCAGTTCCCATTGATCCAAGATTCTCTATATACAGGTTAAAATATATATTGGAATTAGGCGCAATTGCTCCTTCTGCAGGATGGAGTTGTACCAAGGCTTGATTGGCAAGAGGTCCCACAGTGGTAAATCGAGCATAATCGTGGGGACCAAAATATCTTCCCTCGTCTATATCCAGGGTAGTGGTCTGAACAAATATATGTGATTCCGTCTGGAGGGCAGGAACCAATGCTTTCGCTAAACCGTCACCTGCTTCCCCATCATTATGCAAGCCATCATCGAATAGCTGAAAGCTATCTACCAGGGTACTGTCCATATTCTTAAGAATTGCATAGGCTTCGTAAGCATGGTCATGTGTGTTTGTGATGGTTGCAGTAATTTCCAGACTATCAATTGAAGGATCTGCATAGATGGAATTGACCAATAAGTCGTTGCCCCATATGCCGCGAATTTCAAAGCGCTCGCTATTAAAGAAATTCCAGATTTCCACATCAGCAGTTATGTCACGTATGGTGGCTCCCAGGAAAGCCAAAGTCCCTGTCTCATACTCTTCACCCCAGCCAGGCCATGTATGACCAGCATTATTAAGAATGTACATGACGACTTCGCTATTATCATCACAATCATTGTATTGTATAACATCAACGGTACACTCATCTGAAAGATCAATATCTGGCAATGAGAGTGTATCCGCTTCATAGTAACAACCATTAAAGTCAACCCAGTGACCAAGGGTTTCATCGGCTGAACTCCAATATTCTGAACCGCGATAGAGAACGATGGAATCGCCAGTGGCATGCATTAACAACATTGGTATGGGCAGAGCAGAGTCGCAGTCATTCATAAGCGCGTTTGTCATCGCTCCTGCAAGTGATGCAGCTTTCGCAAAACGGTTGTTTAGCTCACAGACCAACTTAAGGGTCATAAAGCCACCATTTGACATCCCACAGGTGTAGACCCGGTCAAGATTTATCTGGTAGTTGGCATACACAGTATCTATTAATGCAGAGATAAACGCTACATCATCAACATCAGGTGCAGGATAATTAGGATTGTTACTGATCCCGCTATTCCATACAGTATTGATTGCATTTGGATAAACCACAACAAAGTTGGCTGTATCTGCAACTTGATTCATCAGGGTATGCTCAATCTGCCATTCTGCTGTCCCACCATAGCCATGAAGATTGAATACCAGCGGCAAGCCTGGCTCAAAATTTTCAGGGAGGAAGACAATGTAGTCCCGTTCATATCCATCTAACTCAAAACTGCCATATTCCAGGTCAGCCCATAGTATTGATGATAACAAAAGTAAAGCGATGATTGTTCTGTGCATGATTTCCCCTCCAGTTAGGTTTTGATTTCAACAGTAATTTGGATCAGAGTCAAGGGTTTTGTATATATACAAAGTATTAACTGCCGTTACCGGCACTTTGCTGGAAGTCGCTTTTAATCCAGTCCTATGACATTTGCAGATATTCGTCTTCGCGAGGACCTGCCTGGGGCAGGGACGTGGCGATCTCTCCCTTTTCCATTCCGGAATTTGGAGATTGCTTCGTCGTTACTCTCCTCGCAAAGACGAATCCAGGCAGTGATTATGCTGGTCTTAATTGATCTTGTCTCAAAACTGAGCGAGATAGGTGGTGAGGTTTTCCTCAGATTGCAGATTGATTTTCTTCCGAATGCGGTGACGGTAAATATTGATAGAAGCGGTTTGGATATTCATGACTTTGGCTACGTCCTTGGTTACCAGGTTTAACCGCAGCAGGGCACATACTTTTAATTCACTCTCTGAGAGATCGGGGTGACTTGTCCTCAGCTCCTCATAGAAGCCAGAGTGGACCTGTGTAAACCAGAGTTCAAAATCTTCCCAGCCCCGCTTCACTGTGAGATGACTTTTTAGAAAACGCATCAATTTTCGGATGCTCCCCTGTGATTCTGGTGGAACCTCGGTGGTGAGGCTTTGGAGATTATCATGCAGACTGTCCATGATGCTCTGCTTTTCACTGAGGTGGAGGGTTTTGGAGAGGAGTTCCCGGCGCAAATGATCGATTTGCTGTTCGGACTTCTCCTGCTCCACGCGGGAGCGCTCTTCCATCTCAACTTTGAGTTCAGCTGTGCGCTGACGCACCAGTGCTTCCAGCTTCTGATTCTGAACCCGCAGACGCCAATTGCGCCACCACATGATTACCGTGAAAGTACTGAGGATCAGCATCACTATAAGGAACCTGAAAAGCCCGGTTTGCCAAAAGGGTGGTTTGATATAGAGTGTCAATGCGACACCGGCATTGTTCCATACACGATCATTATTTGAGCCAGCGATACGCAGAGTATACCACCCTGGATCAAGACTGGTGTAGGTAACAATGTTGGTATTGCCGGCCTCCACCCATTCCGGATCAAAATTTTCTAATTTATAGCGGTATTGATTCAAATCAGGATTCCAATAATCCAGTGCAGCAAATTCAAATCTCAACACTTTATCTTTATAGCTTAAGAGCAACGTATCCAGGTAGCCAACTGCCCGTGGCAGAATGATGCGATTATCTATTTCCTCACCAACTAATACGCGTTCATGATCGACCCATAGATCAGTGAGGATGACCGGTGGAATGTGATCATTAATCTGAATTGAATCTGGATGAAAGCGGTTCAGTCCATTACTACCACCAAAATATATGTAACCGTCAGAATCCTTCAGAGATGATTCATAATAGAATACCTTGCCCTGCACCCCGTCTGCCTCTTGATATATCCCCCTAAGACCCTGATCAACATTAAACTTAAGTATGCCCTCGCTTGAGCTAATCCATAAATTCCCATGATCATCCTCCTGAATCGCACTGATATCCATGTCTTCAGGATCAAACCCGAGATCCATCTGATCAAAGGTCCCACGAGCGCTATCCAGGCGACATAACCCACCACCCCGTGTGCCGATCCAGAGTTGAGAGTGGGAATCTTCAAGGACTGTTCGCACGATATCGCTGGAGATCGAAGAGGGCTGATTGCTTACCTGAAAGTGCTGAAATATGTCTGAGCCATTAGAGAGACGATCAAGCCCAGCATCCTCGGTACCCACCCAAAGATCACCACGTCTATCTTCCAGGATGGAGGTAATCTTATCACTGGCAAGTGAGTTTGGATCCTCAGGATTATGTCTCACAAATTCAAAATCATCTGAGTCGGGTTGGTAGCGATGCAGACCTCCGCCCTGTGTACCCACCCAGATAGTGCCATCTCTAGTTTCATATAAGGCAAAAATATCATTGTCACTCAATCGGCTGGCTTCAAGACGATACTTACGATAGTGCTCCATACTATCGGTGGCTGGATCCCAACGAAAGAGACCGGCATGATTGGTTCCCATCCATACCCGTTCCTCCTGATCTACCATGACCTTAAAACTATAGTTCATACTCCAGACAGCCGGGCTTGAGTCGTCTGTCTGGAAATCGATAGAACCACCCTGAAGGAGATCCATACGTTGGAAGCCGGAGCCTGCACGTGCCAGCCAGAGACGACCCTGTTTATCAAAATCCATTCCAAGGATCACACTTGATTCTAGCTTTGAGTAATCCGGATCAGATTGATTGAAGTGTTTAAATCGCAATTGGTGAGGGTTACAAACATCTACCCCTCGGCCACTCAAACCAATCCAGACAATCCCCTGGGCATCAATACTGAGATTCCTAACGATGCCGGCAGTCATGCTGTTGGGGTCATTTTTATCTGCTCCGAGGAATTGGTATTCTCCAGTCTTTGGATCAAGGAGTGAGATTCCCACTCCGGATCCCAACCACAAAATCCCATTCTCAGCAATATCTAGTGAGAAAATTGCATTCTTATTGACCATAAGTGGGTCATTCCTTTGAATGCCAAAATATGTGATTTTACCAGTGATCTTCGAATAGCGGAAAGAACCTATGGGAAACATCCCAACAAAAAGGTCCTCACCATTGGGGTCGGCCTTCAACGCGGTAATCAAGTTCGTTCCAGCCCGTGTGGGATTGAACCACTTGTAGATTACAGTTTTGAATTCATGACTACCGGGAGCAAGTGAGCAAAGATGGGCACTGTTGGTTCCAATCCAGAGTAGGCCTTCAGTATCTACCTCCATTGCTGTGATCCAGCTATGGGGTAAGGATGTTTTGGATCCAGGTTTGTGATGATAGTTTGTGAATGATCGCTTGTCCTCGTTCAAATAGCTCAATCCATTTTGAGTCCCGATCCATAAGCGTCCATCCAGATCAACCTGCAAAGCAGTGATTCGATTGTCTGAGAGAGATGTTGAATCTTCCGGGTCATGCTCATAACGGATAAATCGTTCCTGGCGTGGATCAAAGCTGGCCAGTCCTTTGCCAAACGAACCTATCCAAATAGTACCATCAGGTGTCTCTGCCAGGGCAGATATCCGAGGACTGGGAATGGTAGAGCTATCCCTTGGGGAATGATTATAGACACGCATGGCCCGGCCGTCCCAGCGATTGAGTCCTCTGTAGGTGCCAAACCACTTAAACCCTCTGCTATCATGCAAGATGGCATGAATTTCACCGTGGGA
>JACKQG010003078.1_pt1 | contig 20893 bp, 15 predicted proteins | sample 8237621 | NCBI WGS metagenome assembly JACKQG01 (sample SAMN15677084, study PRJNA649215) | marine metagenome | biome: marine; feature: Black Sea; material: saline water; isolation source: suspended particulate matter (SPM) from the Black Sea western gyre | collected 2013-06-09/2013-06-10 | depth... | reverse complement strand
CCGAATGAAGTATTTTATGAACGGAAAAAATTAACCGGATAACAAAACAGGATTTAACTCAGTTGCACTTGGGAGTTGAATCCGCCTTTAATAGAGTCAGAGATATTGGCAAAATATAACATCGTGAAAATCGAAATTCAGCATATTCTCTCTGTATTGAGATAAAAGGCATAATGTTAAAAAAGGAAATATATCATGGCTGAAAAAATAAAAGTAATTGATATTACTTCAAATAATCTCCACGAATTGCCTATCTGCGGAATTAAAGACACCGAGCATGAAGGACGTATTCGAAAAACAAACTGGTTAAAAACATACTTCAAAAAAGGTCTGAAAGCAAAACTGCTTCTTACAGAAAAGAACATTCAATTCGGATACATCGAATACCTCCCGGGCCAATACGCATGGCGAGGCATTGAGGCCGATGGATATATGTTCATTCACTGCCTTTGGACCTTTTGGAAGGAATATCAAAAAAAAGGTTACGGCAGGCTCTTAATCCAGACCTGCATTGATGATGCGAAAAAGGCAAGAATGAAAGGAGTAGCCGTCGTAGCCCGCGAAAAACCCTGGCTGGCCGATAGCCAAATATTTTTGAAAAAAGGTTTTAAAGTTGTGGATACCGCACCTCCAGATTACGAACTGCTCGTAAAGAAATTCAATAAATCAGCCACAAATCCTAAATTCAAAAATAACTGGGACAAGAAATTAAATAAATATAATAAGGGCCTTACTATCATCCGCTCGAATCAATGCCCTCACACAATAAGATTTGCCGACAAGATAGCTGATATGGCCCGAAAAACTTACAAGCTTAAACCACAAATCGTAGAAATCAAGACATACAAACAGGCCCAAAACGCCCCCACACCTTATTCGGCCTTCGCCGTAATCTATCATGGCCAATTGCTGGCCGACCATCAGATTAGCGCAACAAGATTCAAGAATATTATGAATAAGATATTAAAGTAATCCAGTTCCTCCTATATAAAAACCCGAAACCTTGTTATCATAACAAGGCTCCGGGTTTATATTTTTCTGGTCTGTACGCATTATTAATCAGCAAGCTCACGAACCCATATATTGCGGTATCTCACGGGATTACCATGGTCCTGCAATGAGATTGGTCCTGTGTCCTCATGCGGCACATAATCGGATATCGCATGTGGTCCTTTCCAGCCGGTCCCACCAGTGAGCAGGACATGATCGTGAACAAGCACACCATTATGAAAAACCGTGAACGTAGCCTTCTTAACAACCTTATCACCCTTGAAAACAGGTCGATGGAAAATGATATCATATGACTGCCACTCGCCCGGTTCCCGGCTTGAATTCACCAATGGAACCGCCCTGCCGTAAAGCGCAGAACACTGGCCGTCCGCATAGGTCCTGTTGTTATAGGAATCGAGAACCTGGACCTCGTATTGTCCCATCAGAAACACCCCGCTGTTACCCCGTCCCTGGCTGCTGCCCTGGACCCTTGAGGGTGTGGCAAACTCAACATGCAACTGACACGAGCCGAATTCGCGCCTGCTTTGGATGTAACCTGAACCTTTCACACACTCCATATAGCCATCCCCCATAATCCATTTCGATTTACCACCCTTGGTGTCGGTCCATTCCGACAAACCCGTCCCATCGAATAAAACCACAGCATCGGAAGGGGCTTTCCCAGCAACATCTTGTGTACTCTCAAAACCTGGCTTTACGACCGCCGGCGCAGGCCTGTTCATATCATGAATAAGCCACCGGCCGTTATCGGCATCCACATACTGGCGTATTTCACCCTTCTGGGCCGCTTGCTCGGTCGTAGCACATCCGGCCAAAATCACAAGTACGCAAGCAGCAACACAAATCAGAACTGTCCTCATCTTAATTACTCCTTTCCAAATTGGTATTCTAAGCAATCCCCTCACCTTACATCAAGGCGAGAATCTCAGTCTATTACAGATTGTGAGAATTATATACTTATAAACAAGCAGCGCCAACAGTATGTTTCCGGCTGAACTTTATGTTTTAGATCACTTTAGTAGAAAAATGCGTGAAAACACTTGTAAAATGCTACAATTCAAAGAAGTTTTTGATATGATTGTGAAACCCGAAAGCTGAAGTCTCTTGAAAAGTTTTAATTGAAACGCCGGACAAAAGTATTTGAAAGGTAGTAACTATGCCCGAGAAACCAATCAATCGACGTGATTTTATAAAGATGACAGGCCTCAGTGCCGCAGTTCTGGCTTTTAACGGATGCACAACCAGCGAAACCACAGAAAGCAGTTCGTTCGCCAAGAAATCTCCCGACAAAAGACCACCCAATATATTGCTCATCGTCTCGGATGACCAGGGTTATAAAGACCTCGGCTGCTTTGGGAGCAGCGAAATAAAAACACCCAACCTTGACAGACTGGCTGCCGGCGGAGTCAAGTTGACGAGCTTCTATGTCACCTGGCCGGCCTGCACGCCTTCACGCGGCAGTTTGCTCACAGGCCGATATCCCCAGCGCAACGGCACTTACGATATGTACCGCAATTATCTTGTCGATAATGACCACCTCTATACGCCGGATGAATATGCCGTCTCACCTGAGAATATATTAGGAATGGACACACGCGAGGTATTGATCCCCCGCGTACTTAAAAAAGCCGGATATAAAAGCGGTATCTTCGGCAAATGGGACCTCGGACAACTGCACCGCTTTCTACCGCTCCAGCGGGGATTTGATGAGTTTTACGGTTTCACAAACACCGGCATCGACTACTGGACCCACGAGCGATATGGAGTACACTCGATGCGGCGAGGTAACGAACTGAGCACCGAGGACAAAGGCACATATGCCACCGACCTTTTCCGGCGGGAGGCACAGCAATTTATTAAAAAGCATAAAGACAAACCCTTTTTCTGCTATATGCCTTTTAACGCACCGCATGGAGCCTCCAATCTGAATCGACCCCGCCCCGGCGTACAGGCGCCGTTGGAATACATCCACAAACACTACGACCAGTACGACCCGAAAGACTCCGATACTAAAAGGGCAAAACGCATGCGCTATATGGCCGCTGTTACTTATATGGATGAAGCTATTGGTCAGATGCTCGATACGCTGGAAGAGCAGGGTCAGGCGGATAACACCATCGTCATCTTCTTCTCCGACAATGGCGGAGGAGGAGGCGCAGATAATGCTCCGCTTCGGGGCAACAAAGGCGATATGTTCGAAGGCGGAACTCGTGTTCCCGCCATTTGCCGCTGGCCGGGTATGATACCGGCCGGAACCGTATGCAATGAATTCCTGACCTCTATGGAGATTTTTCCAATGCTCTGTCGCGCAGCAGGTACAAGCCTACCCAAAAGCATACCCCTTGATGGTTTCGATATGACAGCGGTACTCGCCGGCAAACAAAAGTCGCCTCGTAAGGAAATGTTCTGGCAGCGCCGCAGCGATAAGGGGGCACGGGTTGGAAACTTCAAATGGGTTGAATCATCGCGTGGTTCGGGTCTGTTCGACCTTTCAAAAGATATCGGCGAAAAGAACGACCTTTCAAAAGAAAATCCGCAGGTATTGGCCTCAGTCAAGACCCGCTTTGATGCATGGAAGAAACAAATGGCCGCCGCCGAACCCAGAAGGCCCTTCCGTGACTTTTAGATGCCGTCCACAAACTTTTAAGTATGATAACTAAATCGCTCTCAATAAAAACAATTGCAGAAAAAGTTGTAATTTCCATTGTCGCCTTTCCTTTGGATTTGTTATAATCGCCCGGCGGGTATGAACAGAGAACAGAGTTGTATTATTTATCAGAAAGGGGTGGAAATATGATTCTTCCGAAATTCATCCGTAAACTTTTAGCGGTACTCCGGGGCGGCGTCTCCCCACCCATTATCTTTCTTTCGGTAATGGTGGGTTTCTGCTTTGGTCTTATACCGGGCTGGTCCGGCCTCCACACCGTAATAGTGATAGTGATGCTCATCATGAATATTCACACCGGCCTGTTTCTTTTGTCGGGCGCATTAGCCAAGAGTCTCTGCTTCGCAGCCGCACCGGTTTTGTACCATGTAGGGGCATGGATGCAGGCCCATATGTCTTTTGTATTGGGCTTATTGGAATCCGTCCCGCTGATAGGAATAACAGATTTCAACAGATACTCGGTAACTGGTGCCATCGTCCTCGGTCCGATTATCGGCGCCATTGCCGGACTTCTTATGGCCCGCTCAGTCATAGGTTTTCGCCGTAAGCTCTTAAAATTCGAAGAAGGCTCTGATAAGTTCAGGAAATGGTATTCAAATCGCTGGGTGCGCATCATGGACAGGGTGCTGGTTGGAAAACGTACCAAAGATGCCAAATCTCTCTTTGCCGCGAAAACAAAGTACATCCGAAAGGCTGGTGTCGCTTTGGCCGCAATAGTCCTTGTTGCTTCAGTGATAGTAACTTATTTAATCAAAGACAGCACAATAAAGGATTATGCCTCAAGAAAAATGACGCAGGCCAATGGCGCCGAAGTGAATCTCGAAAGCCTCAATCTCTCAGCCCTGACAGGTTCCGTATCAGCCTCAGGGATACAGGTTACTGACCCACAGAAACCGCAAAACAATCAGCTATCTATCGAAAAAGTTGCTGCAGATGCCAGTCTGTACAACCTGCTTCTGGGCAAGCTGGTGATGGAGAAGGTGGAACTGTCCAATATCAAATTCGACCAGCAGCGTTCTACGCCGGGCACTATCCCTGAATCCAATACTCAGGAAAAGCCTGCCATATTTGACTCAAATGACTTTAAGCTCGAGAATATCGATTTTGCCAAGCTTGATACCTACTTAAAAGATGCAAAAGCCCTTAAGGAAAAGCTGCAAAAACTCCGCAGGTGGCTGCCAAAAGCCGACGGCAAGAAAACTACAGCTCAAGTAAAGCAAATCCCCCAAAAGTATCTTGAATATCTTCAGGCTAGAGCTCTCGTACCAGCATCGCCTCGAATAATGGCCAAACAAGCCATACTTGACAAAGTCCAGATATCATGGCCCATCTTCGGCAACAGCAAAGTTCTTTTGACAAATCTGAGTGACTCCCCAAAGACCGCCAAACTGCCGATTACATTCGAGATGACCTCATATGATACCCCCGCCTCTATAAATGTTACAATCGACTACAGCACAAAAGACCAGGCCCCCAAACTTTCTGGAACTTTCAACAGCTTCGATATGTCAAAAATACAATCAGGCCTAAGCAGCGATGTGGGCCTGATGTTCGAATCTGGTCTTGCTTCAGGTCAATTCAGCGGGACAGCTACCAATGAGTCCATCGACCTTACTTTGGATATTGCCATCAGTAGCCTAAAAGCCAAAGGTCAGGGAAAGGGTGTCCTGGGTTTAGGCTCCGACACAACCTCTCAGGCGTTCGAAGCCTTAAATGACCTAAAAACAACAATACGGGTTGTCGGCCCTGTCACCGAACCGCGCCTGGTCTTCGACGTCAAAGGCCTGACGGATGGATTCAAAAAGGCGCTCGTTCAGGCCGGAAAAGACAGACTTGCCAACGAAATTGACAGTCAGCTCGGAAAACAAATAGACGAAAAGCTCGGCGATAAAGTCCCTGAGGAAATTAAAGATGCTCTGAAGAAACCCGAGGGGCTTCTTAAAGGACTTGGAGGGCTCTTGGGCGGTAAGAAAGAAGAGGACAAGTAATTCTCAAACCGCCCATCAAAAAGCAGGTCCTAAAACTTAGAATCTATCACTTTACCACCAGAAACATGGATTACCACTATTCTGCCAGAACCATCGGTGCTCCATTTCATTGAAATTGCGCCACTGCACGTGCCCGTCAACAAAAAGGACATTACTCCCGGTAGCCTGGGGCCCTCCTTTTATATGGTTCGTTCTGTCATAGACCTGCCAGCGTGACCAACAGCCGCCGGTCGCCTTGGTAAAATCGGATTGTAACCTGTCCGCCCCATTACTTGCAGTGACATCGGTAATAAGCTCAACCGTCGCGGCAGATCTCTTCGTGTCGATTAGGGACCTAACCCATTCCTTGTGCTGATTGTCCGGACTCATAGGCGGATTTTGTCTGCCCGCGACCGTATCAATGAGCCAGAAGTATCCCATAATCCTGTGATAATTCTTACGGGTTGATTCAGTCGCCGGCTCAGCTCGGTCATAGCTCTCCGGCGTCCCGGCCGGTAGATTCTCCCCGTAGCGCCAAAAGATTATATTGTCTCTCTGAGACCAGGAAGGACAGTAGAATATATGGCGGTCAAATGCTCCCGTTCGAAGAATGATGTCCGTAGTCCAGTATGAAACGTCAAACAACCAGCGGTCCACCTCATTAAGTGGCAGCTTGCCATCATTGTCATTGGCATACAGTTGCAATCCCAGCCCCATGTTCTTCTCATTGACGCCACAAACAGTCCGTCGGCTCTGTTCTCGGACAGCACTGAGTGCAGGCAGGAGAATGCCCATCAATAAAGCAATAATGGCAATCACTACTAACAGTTCGATAAGTGTGAATGCTTTTCTTACACTCATATCGCACCTTTAGCTTAGAACGCTAAGCTGCTTTTGTACAAGGAAATAATACTCCTTGTCGATCCAATTAATTTACACGTTTTTTCGACCAAAAGTGTTCTATCAACCAACGCAGGTCTTCGTTACCGGGTGAAGGTGTATCAATGCCCGAATGGGAGCTTGGATTATCCTTGTTCGTCTGAATAAACTCAAGGGTTCGCTCATCCATCCATTTGCGTCGGCTTGCGTGCCCGTCGGCAAATCCGAACGTGCTCGACTTTAAGTGGTAGGACGCTAACGGATCATAGAATGCCCACGAGCCGGGATTCATGAGATTTCGGCCCAGCAGGTGCCATCCCCCTTCATTTTCTCCGTAGCGGCTGCCATTGTGCTCTTCCTCAACAAAAACATAATATTGTGCCCCGTTTATGACTTCCTGCATTTTTCGATACGCCTGGCCTTGATACTGGTCAATTGGATCAAATCCAAAGGCATAACTAATACTATAGCTGCGCCAACAATCACGCGGGGGCCGCTGGGTGCTCTTGCGGTTGTCACCCGGACAGTGATAGGCATCTACGTCCTTGACATACTTCCACAAGGTCCCTGCCTGGATCCCGCGAAAGCGATCCTCTTTCGTGATACTCGATGGCGCCGGATTATAAGACAGATCGCTTCCCGCTACATCCTTTGGCCGATGAACCCAGGGGACTTTATCGGTCGCGTTATCGTAGCATGCCCTGTTGCTGACAAGCCAGCCATCGTTGTCATCGGCATACATTATCCATGCAGCCAACAGAGTCTTTTCGTTGGCAAGGCAGGCTGAACTTGAAGCCAGCCGCTTGGCCGCCTGGAGCGAAGGCATCAATATGGCCATTAACACCGCAATTATTGCTATTACTACCAAAAGCTCTATTAAAGTGAATCCTCTTCTTTCATCCATACCGCATCTGTAGTTTCTGAAATTACGAATTGTCGCACACAAATAAACCATATACTTTTTGTGCCCGGAAATCAAGGAAAATATCTAAGCCGGTTTCAAAAGTGCTTTTGTTGTGAGAACGAGCGAGATTGATTCTCGCAAGGAGCTTCCTCAATTCATCTCTTTTAGTAAATGCTTCTCGAACCAGCCCACCATAACCTCGGATGCACGCTCGCCGTCTTCACCTCGAAATCCATGACCGGCACCCTTGATAACCAAAAGCTCAGTGGTTACTTTTTGCTTCTTGAATTCCGCCAGGATTTTCTCACTGTGTTCGAGCGGCACCAACTCATCTTTGTCACCATGAATAAGCAGTGTGGGCGGATCGTCTCTGGAAACATGTAGCAAAGGCGAACAGGCCGCCCCCTTCTCTTCTTCGAAATTCAAAGCAGGATAATCCGGAAGTTTGTTAATCCATGGACGAATATCGGTTGGCGGAAAATAAGCCACCACAGCGGCGACTCGATCGCTGATGCGAAGAACTTCATCTTTCGAGTTCGGGTCACCATCGTCGGAAGTCGTACCCAACATCAAAGATAAATGCCCTCCGGCGCTGCCGCCGGCAACCCCAAGTCGCTCGGGATCGACGCCGAACTTCTTTGCTCGCAGGCGGACAAAACGCACGCTGCGGCGAACATCCTCGACGATTTCGGGAATCACATACTTCGGACTGCTGCCGTGACGCACGGCAAATACTGTAAAGCCTTTATCTAACATCGGTTTGAACCAGCCTATGCTCTGTTCCGGCGAACGCCATCTGGAACGCCAGCCGCCGCTGACCATAAAAAGAATGCCTATTCCTTTGGCCTCCTGTTTGGGCTTGAACACATCGAAAGTCAAAGCCATGCCATGCTTATGCCCATATACGACATCTGGAATAATTTCGACACCCTCAATGGCATAGGATTCAGTGACACAAAGAGCTAAAGAAATAATTATTAGACTTCGGATTCTCCACTTCATAATTTGCCTCCTGTTACTTGGCCTGCTTCTTGAAAAACATTATATGGATTTTAGGATTTCCGGGACTGCTTCATTCTATTTTATTAACGGCGAAGCTTGCAAGTCTTTTATCCTGCATCCGCTTGTTTTCGCACATTGCACACACAAATCCTGCAGTATAAGGCCAATCTCCGGCAAAGCTATGGAAAAAAACCATCCAAAAGTGACATCCGCCGAATAACAGTGGTCAGCCCTGTAGGATTTCGAGGTTTTCGGGATGCAGCCGTTTAAGTTCGGGTAGTTGATTTCGCCCGAGCCTGGCTTCAATCAGAACGGAGCTGTCCTGGTATTGTTCGTTGATAATCCGGCCGTGCGCTCGCAGAAAACTCTGAACCTTGCCGTTCGACTGGCTGCTTACGACCCGAAGCACAAGCTCAGTGCCCCTGTATCTTGAAATGACTGCTTCGCTCAATTCCTCAAGACCGTAGCAGGTTTTGGCTGATATACTTACCGCATCGGGGTATAGCGTCTGAAGTATCTCAAGGTCGCTGATTTCTCTGACAACATCGACCTTGTTAAATATTTCCAACACAGGTTTTTCCCCGCAGTCTATTTCTTTAAGAACGTTATTTACCGACTCGATTTGCTTGAGAGCATCGGGATTTGCCACATCGATAATATGCAGGAGTAAATCAGCATTGACTGCCTCTTCCAGAGTTGCCTTGAATGAGGCGACTAATTGATGCGGCAAATTTTTCACAAAACCGACAGTATCACTTAACAACACCTCAACCCCTTGTGCCGGTGACCATCTTCTTGTTCGAGTATCAAGCGTTGCAAACAACCGGTCCTCGACAAAGACCTCCGCATCAGTAAGTGTGTTTAAAAGTGTGCTTTTGCCCGCGTTGGTATAGCCGACCAGGCAGATTTTAAATAACCCTCTTCGGCCGTTAATTTCGCGAAGCCTGCGTTTGTCGATATTTATAAGTTCGCGTTTTAGTTCCGTAATTCTTTTGCTGACTAATCGCCGGTCAATCTCCAACTGCTGTTCGCCCGTGCCTCTGGTTCCTATACCACCGACCGCACCTGCAGCCGTTGCCCCACCAGCCCCTGCTACACTGTCTAAGTGCGACCACATACGGGCCAATCGTGGATATGTATATTCCAACTGGGCCAAATCTACCTGTAGTTTAGCCTGTTTGGTCTTTGCCCTCGTGGCAAATATATCCAGAATAAGTTCGCTGCGATCGAGGACCTTTACTTCGACAATCTTCTCAAGCTCACGGATTTGCCCCGGAGACAAGTCATGATCAAATATCACAACGTCGGCATTGAATCTCTTAACCCTGCCGGAAAGCTGGCTTGCTTTGCCTTTGCCTATATAAGTAGCCGGTTTGATTGTGTGGATTTTCTGCTGGAATCTGTCCACGACAACAGCACCAGCACTCTCGGCTAAGGCTGTGAGTTCTGACAAATCACCCGCTTCATCGCTGCGACGTGGGATTGCGGCGACCAGAATCGCACGCTCTTTTCTTACTCTTAGCGTCTGACGAAATTTCTCCAAATACTACATACCTCCAAAAATTAATCCTTTATTTTAACATATTTGCTCATATCTCTCAAGAAATCCTCAAATTATGGCAAATTTAAATTATTTTTGGTCATTTTTTCAGTTTTATCGACTAAAAACATCAATTTTAACCAAAAACTGAAAGCTGACATTTTTTAGCTTGAAAAACTGAAAAATATACCTTAAAGTAATCAAAATAACGTTTTTTGACAAATTAAATACGTAATATTATTTTGAGATTGCTTGTAACAAGAGATTATAAGCACAGGAAAGGTGTTTGGTTTTTTATGCTGAAAGTTAAATCGCGTGCTGGTGAATCAGTACAGTCAATGTTAAGACGCTTTAAAAAGTTGTGCGAAAAAGAGGGGCTAATCAGAGATATGAAACGCAATGCTTATTACGAAAAACCCTCGGAAAAGAACCGCCGACGCATGCGCAAAGCCCAGCGAACTATAACCCAGGGCCAGTAAAAATTCCTCTTGCGAAAGTTTTTTTGATACATCCAACCCGAGCAGGCAAATAAAGCTTGCTCGGTTTTCATTTGACTAAAAATATCTTCACATATCCCGCTGACACAACATCATTTAGACAACCTGTGCATCGAATTTACATAATTGGCAGAAATCTCTCATCTGGTGTTTATAGTCGCCGTAAAAGAATATCTGATGAAAACCGGGGAAGCTCAGTACTTCCTGATTGCCGTCAAATTTAATCTTGACTGAAACGACACATCCGCCGCTCGGAGGCACATCCATATTCTCAAGAACAGTACCGGCTGAAATCAACACCTGCGAAGGTGTATCGGTTTTGGAAGAGCCGTCTCCTTTGCCCGGCAGCAGATCAATACTTGTAACCCGCTGTCCCTTTAGCCAGAGCGTACGAGGCACAGCATCCCGATTTCCGTGATGGTGCATAAGGTCGAACGGCTCAGGTCCGGACTTAAAACCATTAAGCTTTGTCGGACACGAACAATGTGCTCCAATAATGGAGTCATCGGCGGTGTCAGCCACCGGGTCCTGCTGGAATCCCGGCCTATCAAACAGATACTGTGTTATTATATGCGAAGCAACCGCACCATAATCGGCCTCGCAGGCTGCGGGTATCCCGTCATCATTCATCCGCGACCAGGCAATGCAGGGAAGGCTCACTTTAATTTGACCAAGGGCGCCCAGACAATCCATCGTTATTGCATCGGCCTGCTCGTTTTCGAGAATCTTACCGGCTACGTAGTAACTCTTGACGCCGTTAATGACATCCTGCTTTGTTGCACCTGTAGTCCTGCGAGCACGGCGGAGATAATCATCAGCCATCGCCCGGATGTCTTTACTGTCAGCAGTCTGGTTGTAATACTCGATAAACGTGGTCGCCGGCACGACCCGCATTTTAATGCCCGTATCTGCAAGCAACGCTTCCGACCGACTCCGCCCTTTAATCACAACACAGCGTGTTTTGCGCATCTTGGCCGCCGCACAGAGCATCTTCATCCCATAAGCAGCCTGGCTGAAATCATTGGTTGAATAAATCACACAACCGAGCGTCTCAGCCAGATTTATGGTATTGGTAGTAAAGGACGTGCCCAGCGGAGAATAAATAATCGATGGAATACTGCTTTTAGCAACTTTCTGAGCACTCGGCCAGGAGTGTTTCTGACGATCCATCATTACCAGCATCAGGCCATCAACATTTTCTCTCTCGGCTTCTGCAATCCAGCTTTCAGCCTCTGCAAGACTATAGATAGGTATGCTGCGAAGGTCAAATTTCGCTCCGAGTTTCTTAGCTGTACTTATCATTTTGTCTCTGTACATTTTTAGAGCTGCTTTTCCGTCATATACGGCACCGGGCCATAGCATCCCATACTCTTCTTTTCGACGTACAAATGCCGCCTTGATTATCGGGACGTATTTTGAGGCCGGCCCACAGGCACGGATGGGATTCCGTGTTATCATCGGTTCTCCCGCAAATGTATTACTGCCCTGCAATAATAAAGAACCCGCCACCAATCCGGCTGAGCCGCGTATGAATTGCCGCCGATTAAGATTATGATTACAGTTGCACTTTAAAGGGCATCTTCCGGAACTCATAAGTACCTCCCGTAAAAACGTTTTCTTGATTAGCCTAAGGCACACTTTAATGTAAAGGATATGATAAGCCCTGTGAAATGTAATTTCAAGAACTCAATATCAGTTTTTTCTCGGATGTATTTCTCTCAACCGCCGCTATTACTTTACTTACTGTTTTGACATCGGCCAGAAAACCCAATCGCCATCATCATGTGCCCCCCACTTCTGCACATCTCCATCCTTTTCATAAACCTTTCCACCGTCATCTTCGAAATTACGGCCGATACTATACAGGACAAAATTATCTCCGGTCTTTTTGTAGATGAGGGTTTTGTCACTATACGGATCTTTAGGCAACTCTTTGAGATAACCGGCCTCAATTAGTTCATCCAAAGTCGCCGGATACTCCTCTTTCTCCAGCCGCCACCGCTGAATCGCTAATATCGCTATCGTCGCTTCATGCAACGCCTTACCCTGGTATAACAGTTCAGAAATACGTTCTACCGCGGGCATTAGATATTTCAGCAGTACATATCGGTACTTAGGCATAGACAAATAGACATCCTCAATTGAACCAACATCGCGTTTGTGCCTTTCGTAAGGACTCATCCCGACAATCTCGACTTGCTGCTCATAAATCCGCTCAGCCGTCGATACTGTTGCATCGCGCCGAGCGTGAAGCAAACACATGGATGTCAAAGCTGCACTCTCAAAAATTTTCTTCCCAACTGGTATATCATCCGCTATTTCCACTACACCCTCATACATATCACCGAACATCCCTGTCTTTTGAGGAATTAAGTGGCCCCCACCGGGACCTCCATCAGTAAATAAACGCTGAATTGTGTCCATAAACGCTATTCTTTCACCTTCCATGTCTATTAGCGGATAACCTTGTGGATAAAATTGTGATAACTGATTTTGTAATCGTTTCAACTGGTCAGCCGAAAATCTCTGAGTCGCAAGGATAGGGAATATTTCATCATAGGCAATCCTTACGATGGAAAGCCCTACCAACTGTTCTACTATTGTTCCCCTTCCCTGCCAATGGCTGCCGGCTTTGGCAACGGCTACGCAATCATCTATGCTCTGCTGTATCTGCCCTTGGTCTAAACCAATTCGTGACCGCCAGATTCCCACCCTTGTCAAACGCTTTATGCTGTTAAAATGCGAAATGCCGATATTCCAAAGGAGCTTGTCTTCAATTCCATCTTGATGCTGAAATTCCCTGTAACAATATGATTTTGAGCTGCCGGCCACAAATTCTCGCCAGGCTGTCTCATTATCCGCAACCCATTTTACAATCAATTTCTTTTCAAAAGGTAAAAGGTAATCAAATAAACTTTTGGCAGCAACCGGAGGACTGTCAATCCACTCTTTGATTACACCAGCATTAATACCTCTTTTTATCTTTTTAAGCTCTTCTTGTGAAACTGAAAGCTCTTTTTGTGTAACTGAACCAAACAAGGAAATTACCTCTGAATCAAGAGGAATGTCCAGATCCATTGTGATTTTTCGTTGAATTTGTGGATCATCACTGTAGTCCCGCCCCACCACGAAGCCACCTCCGTAGTATCCCCCTCTCTCCATCTCCATTTCTATCATCATCTCATTTTCAAGATATTCCGGCAGGTTAACAGGCTTTCCACTGGCCTGCTGCCTCTCAATCCTCCAAATAAAATCCTTAACAGCGTAGTCAAATACACAGTATCGCCTGGATTTATCCACTCTCATATAAACAGGAAGAAGATCAAGATACGGCACCAGGCCTTCATTGAAACATTTTTCGAATAGCTGTTTTTGAGAAAGTTCCAGAGAATTCCAATCAGACTCATTTTCTTTGAGCCATTTACGAAACATGTCCTGCTTGTTTTTATTTAAATCACTGAAGTAAAATCTTTTTCTGAAATCTTCTCGCGGACGTGCCGTCAGTTCCAAAATTCTTTGATCCGGCTCGATATATAGCTCGATTGCTTGTTCATAATGAGGCCAGGCATTATCTTCATCCCGAACCTCAGGTCTGCTCAATTGGTTAAGCAGCGCCAGATAATCTACGCTTATAGTAGGCTTGCCTGTAGAAAACCAGACAGCATAAACGATAATACACAGGATTAACGCGCCAACCGCCTGAAATGTCCTTGCGACCATCGTTCGCCAGAGCGGACGGCAGCGTTTCTTGGCCCGCCGTAATAAAACAGCTAACAATTTCGCATCACCAAACTCGGCAATAAGCTCCTTCGCTTTCTGCTCCTTCGCTTCATCAGTCACGCAGTCTTTTAACTCATCTTCGAAATGCGCCGCAAGTTCCGCCATTACCTCGGTACGGACTTCTTTATGATAGCGCATCTTTTTAATGACCAGCCTTATCAATTCGGCGGTACTGACCGGCAACTGCTCCATACCCAGCCCTTTACCTTCAAGGAAAGCTTTATTCATCAAGCGATGATATCGGATGACTTCAATTGTGATTCCAAACGTGGCACCTAAAAGTACTCCCAAGATACAAAATAGGGGAAAGGCCGCCCAAATAGCGGCAAAATCCAGTATTATGCCCGCCAACAAACCTATAGAGGTTGCAATTAAGATTCTCAGAACAGTTTTTTTCAGTTTCCTTAAATCTTCTCTTGCGATTGTGAGTGCGCCGCGAAGAACTTCAACAACTAATTCAACGAAGATACCTGCAATTATCCCAATTATCAAAAATGTAGGAAATTTTAATCCTGCAGTGCTATACTCCATTACAATCCCTGCGCATAAACCCAGAGTAACCGCAACCAACATTCTCACAAAAAGCTTTTTGATTCTCATCAAATCACCTCATGTATCATATTGTCCCTAATATACCGCCGGCAAAATCTTCGATTAAATACAGTTCACGCCATCGCAATCGCACCGCCGAAGACGAGATTCAGACCGGTCGTAAGTTCTTTAAGCTGTGCTTTTTGCTTCGCTAATTGGTCTTTGCCCCTTCCGGTAATGGAATAATATCTTCTCTTCCGGCTGGACTGGTTATTCTCCCACTTGCCTTTAACCAGCCTCTTCGCCTCCAGATTATAAAGCAGCGGGTACAGTGTCCCCTTACCGAGCGTAAGAATCTCTCCGCTCCGCTGCTCTATGGCCTGGCTCAATTCATACCCGTACATTGGCCCACGCGATAGAATCTCCAGAACCACCACCGGTGCAATCCCTTTCAATAGTTGACTTTCAAATTTCATAAAAATATCTCCTTCAATAATTCCAGTCTTATGTTATGTTTCGCATATTATGCTATACATACTATGCTACGTCAACTATAAAATAATGTTTTATTATTTTTTTCAAATTTTTCTGAAAATATCAATTCCGCTGATTTTTCTTGCAAAATCGCCTTTCCAGCATAAAATGGTTGAAAATTTGCTCAAAATGAGACGTCTAATCCGAATATATATTAGACAGCACATTGAGCTGATTCCGGAGCAGTGGCAGAGTGGTTGATCGCGACGGTCTTGAAATTCTTCCTCAAATCTCCTTTTTTTCACAAGTATCGCTGATTTCAGCATTTAGCAAGAGGTAGATATCGTATATATTGTCAGATATCATATCTTTGGGTTGTAGTATGGTTGTAGTATTTCTTCAAACAAGCAGATCATTAAAACAAATATAATGACAGTGATGGTCAAAGAGGTTGGAAATCTTTCCTAATAATTCCTAAAATTGCAATTTTATCTAACAAGCCATTTGCTTACTCCTCCAGCCCTTTTCATATTCCCAAATATGAGTCAAACGCTGAAGAAACCCGCTCACTTAACTTTTTCATTATAGCTTTACTTTTTTCAATATGAATATCTTTGGTCATTTTTAAAAGTCGGGAATAAAAGTCCAATAGAAATAGATTTGGCCCAACGGGTAAATGTTGAATTCTTGTCGACCAAGATTCTACAAACCGTTTATAACCGTCCACACAGATTTGCCTATCCAGTTCTCCAATAGCATACAATATCTCAATTCCATAGACTGTCTCAAAAATATCTACCTTCGCATCTCGCAAAAGTGCTCTTATCAATGTAGGAAGCTTGCTTTTCGCCAACAGATCTAATGCTTCCAGCTTTTTTAGACTCTGTACAGCATACCAAGTTTGTTGTATCTTGGGATATGAACTGAAAGGATCTACAAAATATCCTTCTAATTTTTGTTGGCTAAGTATCCAATTGAGATCCTTACCGTGATCTTCGGGACAGAAATCTTCGAACCTCATTAAAATAGCCAGAGCCCAATATGTAGCACAAAGCCTCGGACTCCCTCTTGGCCAGAGGCCATATCCCCCCCATCAGTACAGTGACATTTCATAATCCACAGTATCATCTGTTTAGGGTCAATAAGCTCTATATTGATGTTATCTAACGCAGAAATTATTTCGTAATTAGTTTCAATACAAGCAATTGAAGAATTATAGTAGCATGGATATACTCCATCGGAATTTCGGGCATTACGGAATCTTATGATAAACTTTTTGCTCAAGTTTTCTTTGGTTTCAATACTAGTACACCGCAAAATTGTCACATAGGAATAGATGTTAGAAATATCTACTGCCAAACATTGTGTCTTTCTCTTCTTATCTAATCTTACAAAAACATAGGTTATGGTAAGCATTAAAAGCATAAACAAAAAACAAAACAGTAACACGAATCCTGAGTTCTTTTCTAATGCTATAAAATAAGAAACAAAAGGCCACGATATAATTGCGGTTAACCATGATGACACCGAAAAAGATAGTGGGAGTAAGATAAAAAGTAGCAGGTAACACCATTTGATATAGTTGTGTCCCTCAAGCTTTACTGATAGATGCCCAAGCTTTACCGCGATTACGCGTCTAAGATTGTTTCCTACCTCAATTTTACCAATCATATACATAAAGACTAAGCAACCAACAGCGCACCCAAGAAGAAATGATAATATGTTAAATATCCAGATAATAGGGGCTGTTACCATAAACATAAAGACAATATAAAGTAAAGAAATCTTTATGATTGAAAATTCTCCTTGTGGAATTAGAGCTTGTCCCAGTGTATGCAGCTAAGGTGAGCCCAAAAGTACACCCTAATCCTATAATTTGACAAACAACACATGAGGCAACAATAGAAATATATCTGTTTACTACGTCCCCGAATAATTCTTGAGGTAATATTACCATGAGTAATAAAAGAAGAGGTACTAAAACAATAAAACCAAATATGGCTCCAATTGTATACCGCTTTCCCAAGGTTTTAAAGTGATCGACTTTTTCTCCAAATTTGATGCTCGAAATTCTTGCAGGTACAGAATGAACTATTGCCGGAAAGAATGCGAACACCAATAACATCACACCAACTAAAACACCTAGCGTTGATTTTCGGCTTTCAGATAGGGCCAAACCGCTTCTCAACACGGGAAAAACCACTATATATAAAGTTGTGAATAGAGCCAAAAAACAAAGCGTGCTAACAACATGTATTTGCACCGAGGAAAGCTGAGAGGGGTATGGCTGTAAATCACGAGTGCTTGTCGCCTTAAGAAGAACTTCTCGGCGCTTAGATATTTTTGGATGGAAACAAAATGCTCGATTCCATATTCTTGAAAAATAGTTTTCGAGATGCAGACTGACTCTCGGTTCTGCCCATCCCAATTCCGCGACTATGCCAAAATCTGACTTAATTGTTCTTTTGAACTTAAATGGTGAAGACGAAGTATGGAGTTGCATGCTTAAAAAGATTGTTATGTATTCAAAAGCACTAATAAGATCGTGCCGCTTTTCTCCTACTAACTTGTGCAAAGTTGTTCTATCAAACAAAAGAGAGCTTCTTGCGTCAGCTGAGAATTCTCGATTCCGTGAAATCATTGCGATTGTCCACTTTAGACAAGGAATGCTTATCACAGTAAGTAAAAAGGATGCTTTCAAAATCACGATAAGGGATTGTTCTAAATTAATTAGTGTTGAAAAGAGAATGCATACACCTGCAAATGCTATAGCTACTCTCATATACCTGTAGAATAGAGTCAGACAAGTCATGATCGTACAATCACCGTTTTTGATATGAGATAATTCATGAGCGATTATAAATCGCATAAGAAGACTTGTTTTCTCTTCTCTACCTTCTGCAGCATCCATGCAAATCTTCTCAAAGTTTTCCGGTAAAAACAATTTTGCGGAGTTAGATGACCTGCCGTAACAAAATGGAGATCTATTATTGGTAGTAACATACAGGCTAGGCGCTTTTGGAAGATCTAATTCGTCTGCTATCGATTGAACAATATTTTGTATTCTTGGGGGAAATGATGAATGGGACGATTCATATTTTCGCCTAAAATGGTAATCTGTGAAAAGAATAGCTCCAATTCCTGCAACAATAACAGATAAAGGAGGAATAGCTAAGACGAGCAACCAGAAGTTTTCAGACTGCTGCGCTTGCACTATAATTATGACAGCTGCAGCGATGTTCAGTATTAAAATTGACATACAGATGATTAAGGATGTGATCGCCGCAATTTTTGTTTCACTCAGACCAACAATGTCCTTCGCTGCCTGAAAACCAAAATTAACAATACACCACACTGAGGGGATTCCAAATAGGATTACCGTACTTACAACTAATATAGCAGTATTTGCCGATTCTCCACTATCCATCTTTTAGTGTCTTTAACATTGGACATCTATAAATTGTGTCTATACGTTAGTACCCTATCACCAAGGTCTTTTGGGCAGAACAAATGATTTCTTTCCAAGAAGGTATTCCATCTTGTTCTCATAGCTTCATCATTTACAAAATTTTTGGTCAAGCCGACAGGATGACTACCTGGAATGGTCGTTTTCATTAAACAGAAAATTGATTTTATGGCTTTTACAAATTTTGGCCCTTTGAACTTAAATTTTTCGGAATCCGAGAAGTCATAGTAGTCTTTCATGTAGCTTCTCGCAATATCAAAAGGTGTATTATCAGGATTCTGTTGGCAACGGATTGCTAATTCTTCCTCAAATCCTAATTTTTCCATAAATATCAGTGTTTTAAGCATTTAAGAAGTGGTAGATACCGCACATATTGGTAGATATCCCATCTTTTGGTTGTAGTTTGGTTGTAGCCCTTTTAAAGCGAACTGTACACTCAGTCACCCATACAACACCCAACGCAAGATCAATATCGGCATAGTACTCTAAGAAAAGAGTTTTACAAAGAAAAGGTTAAGGAAATCCAGGTAACTTTCTCAACGTATCAATATGATTTTTCCCGGGTTTACTTTCAATAAAATCCAAAATCCTGTCAAGTGTGTTTTTTCATTATTTCGACGCTCAAGTATTTCCGCATAGTTTTCTCCATTGATATATGACTATTGCGTGTAATATTTAGGATTCCTAACGAATCTTTCAACTCAGGCAACTACTAAGAAAACTTAATTGTATAATTCATTAAAACAGAACATATGAAATAGAAGTGTTGCTTGATGCTCTAGGCTGTATTATAAACATATTTTAAGAAAACCTATAGAATAAGTTCGTTGTAAGGTAATAGAGGATGGTTGATAGCAAGACTGTAGCGAAATCAATATTGCTCTTGGCATTTACTATCTCGCTTGGAGCTCCCATTACCTGGAATTTCATTAGTCTTGGTTATCGACGCGTTCGAGACATTGTTGGACTGGGCGAAACGAAAGTGTCCTCATCAGCGGCCATTACACTTTGTTTGGCAATAATGATTCAAAATTTTGCTAGCGCAGGTACGGTTATATCAGCTGCTTTTAGGACAGGAGATTTGTTGCTCCTAATGTCGGCAATTCCTGCAGTATCTGTTCTTATTGTTGGGTTAGGAGGCATAATCGTAATAGACCTTCGTCTCAGGTATATCGTTGGAACATCTGCTGTACTAGCTTCCTCAAGATTACAAAAGCTCGTTGAATCGATAGCTGATGACCTAGGTTTGTCACATGTCCCTACTCTCCGTATTGTCTCTGACAATAGGACGCCGTTCTGCTATGGAAGGTCATCCAGACATGCGACAATAGTTTTACCAAGGAACTTCGAGAATATTTGTCTCGATGCCTCGAGAGGTGATGAAAAAACGGCTCATTCTCTCATAAAATTTGTTATTGGTCATGAATTATCACATATTAGAAATGGGGACTGTGTGGTAATGACGTGGCTGACTTTGTTTTACAAAGATATGAAAATAATTCTTATTTTTGCAAGCATATTTATCGCCTTCTCGGGAATATTCTTTTGGCAACAGCCTGTAATAAGAATAGTGCTAGCCTCTCTATTGCTTACATTTATAAGCCTTCCAATCTTAAAATGGACTATTGCATCGATCTCAAGGAATCGTGAGTTCGCAGCGGATACTCGGAGCTCCCTCTTGTTCACAACAGCCGCTTTGTACAAGCTTGCTGAGCGAACTGAGCAAAATGTCGCTTCACCCATCGAATATTTGACGGCCTTCTTTAGCATGTTCGTAACTAAATCTAACCGATATACTAAGCTGTTAAATTACAAGAAATTAGCCATCAGCTCCATTGCAAAACTGGGCTGGTCGGAACCTAAAACTTATACTCATGGAAATAACGGCCTTTCAAGGATGTGGAAGGTAGCCTTCAGTTTTCATCCCCCTATGGACGAACGACGAGAATCATTGTACAAAGTTGATCATGCCGAGAAATCTGAACCTTACCCTTCCCGACTCTCCTCACTCCAGATACATGTGGTCAGTACGCTGTTATTTTTATCTCTTTTCATCTTATTATATACAATAGCCATCTTAATGTTGAAAAGTAGATTAACCCTCTCTGATACCAGAGCTTTGGACGTTGTCCCAATTGTAGTTGGAGGTTTGAATGGCTACTCCAGTTCTCATAGTT
>JACKQG010003076.1_pt1 | contig 20901 bp, 12 predicted proteins | sample 8237621 | NCBI WGS metagenome assembly JACKQG01 (sample SAMN15677084, study PRJNA649215) | marine metagenome | biome: marine; feature: Black Sea; material: saline water; isolation source: suspended particulate matter (SPM) from the Black Sea western gyre | collected 2013-06-09/2013-06-10 | depth... | reverse complement strand
CGAGTCCGCGCTACTCCGGCGCCCAAGCCCATTGTGCCCAACCGCGGGAAAGAAATTGGTGGCGTGGCGGTCTATCACAAGATGAGCTTTGGCACGGACGTGGAAGGCTGGGAGGCAGTCAACGGTGGCAAGGTCAGCCTGGCCGGCGACTCGGTCCACGGCCAAGCAATCCACGTCGCCTGCGACGGGGATTGGGCCGGCGCTAATCTGCCAGTGAGCATCAGCGGTTCGCGCGGTTTGAAAATGGCACTGATGATGAAAGGTCGAAACCTGGAAACGCCCGGAGTGAACATCTACGACACGATTGCCGGCGACAACACCACCCCGTACGGTTACCGATATCTTCAAGATGGCCACTGGACGCCGATCCTCTACTTCTTGGATCGCTGTCGCTACAACTCGCGAACCACCGGCTTCGTGGCACCGGTAACCGGTTACAGCAGCGTGCGTTTCTATGGACCGGCGAAGCGTACGCCGGGTACGGCCTTTGCACAGGACAACTTCGTTTTCTATCGCGGCACGGATCGGCAGCCGCCGACCGCGGTGACCGACCTCATGGCCCAGGCCACACGCAGCGGCGTCCGGTTGTCCTGGCAGCCGGCCGACGACAACGTTGCGGTGCAAGTGTACGTAATTTCGCGAGCCGACCGTTCCGGAGCTTTCCAGAAGATTGGCGAAAGCCACACGACGCAATATCAAGACGCCACGGCAGCCAAGGGCAAATACCGCTACCGCGTGTTTGCCGTCGATTTCGAGGAGAATTTTGGTCCGTGGTGCGATCCGGTGCCTGTCGATTCAATCTCGGCCAGCCGCGAGCCGAAAGTCACTCGTGAACAACAAGACCGTCTGGGCTACGCCGCCCACGTCCGCCGCATCCAGGCAAAGGGCAAAGGCAAAGTCCGCAAGGGGCATACCACGCTATTCGGTGATTCGCTTACCAGTGCGACAGTCTATCCTCAACGTGCCCAAGCAGCATTTCGCAACATGACGGTCAATGCCTACGGCTATCCGTCCATGAGAACCAGCTTTGGGCGCGATAAGGTGCACGAGATCCTTCAGAAGGACAATCCAGAATTCATGTTCGTGCTGTACGGCACGAACAATAACAAGGCGGAACCGCACCTGCCACAAGCCATGGACGACCTGGCGGCAATCGTCAGAGCGTGCGAAGACCGCGGCACGGTCGCCATCCTGGGAACCATCCCACCGCGCGGTTGGACGCCGGAGTCGCAGCCCGAAGCCAACTTCAACAAGCACGTGATCGAGCTGTGCCGCAAGCTGAAGATACCCACGGGGTACATTTTCGAGGACTTCCAAGCGGCTGGCGACCGCCGAACCTACATGGGCGGCGACGGAGTCCACTGGCGTGGCGAAGGCATGGCCATCGGCGCAAAAGCCTGGGGCAAGGCGTTGGACCAAATCCGCTTTGCGCTTCGCGACCAGGGCTGACGGAACCGCCCCTTCATGCCTCGCCGGACACGCTCTGCGTATAACCGACTCCACGTGAACGCGATCAGGGAGTATCGCAACCTCGGTAGAACTTGGCTTATAATGCACCCTGGTTGATCGAGAAGACTCTCGGTCAGCGAACAAAGTGCCATGGAGAATATGGGAGGTGAGTAAGATGACGTGGTGTTCGTGTTTAGTTGGCGTGATGCTGTCGTTGGCCGGCGCTGAAGAAGATGGGAAGACGGAGAAGGATGCCTCGGAGGCTATTCAGGAAATCGAGGGGGATGTGGCGAAGGCCGTTTGCCGAGGAGTCCTTGACGCGTTGGGCAGCCCGGAAGGGATGGACGAAACCGCGGTGCGCAAGCGGTTTCTCATTGCCGACGAAGCTGGCCAAGTGTGGTACGTTTGCCTGCCGGAAGAGTGTGACGACGCGGTGCTCGCCGAAATTGCCGGGCTCGCGAACCTCACGTACTTGGCCGCGGGGAAGACGAAAGTCACCGACGCTGGCGCGGAACATCTGGCGAAGATGAAAGCCCTAGAGAAGCTTCATCTATGGAATACCGCGATCACAGACAGCGGCCTTGGGCAGTTGAAGGAACTGAAGGGACTACGGTTTCTCAACCTTGGCGGTACAAAGGTGACCGATGCCGGCGTCGCTCAACTCGTCGATCTGGAAAACCTTGAAGAACTGCGTCTGAATGGTACCGGAGTGACCGACGCGGTAGTTGAGCATCTTACGAAGCTGCGCAAGTTGCAGCGATTGTGGCTGCAGGACACTGCCGTAACATCGAAGGCGGTTGAGAAATTGCGGCAGGCCTTTGTCAATGAAGAATCGCTGGGCGGCAACATCAAGATCGTGCGGACGCAAATCACCATCTCCCATAGCGAGACTGGTGACACTAGCGAGACCGACGATACTAGCAAGGCCGACGATACAAGCAAGGCCGACGATACGAGCAAGCCTGACGATACGAGCAAGCCCGACGATACGAGCAAGCCCGACGATACAAGCAAGGCTGACGATACAAGCAAGGCTGACGATACAGGCAAGGCTGACGGTACAGGCAAGGCCGATGCAGCAAGCAAGGCCGACGATACCAGCGGGGCTAGCAAGAGCAAGAAGCCGTGATTGATCGCCAACGGCGAGTTGATTCTAACGATCTGCGGGCTATTGGACGGGAGGAACATCACATGAAATCATGCAGTCTACTCGGATTACTGACGGCCACACTAATCATGCTTGGCCCGACGCAAGCGGATGCTTCGGACAGCGCCGACTTGGCGAAGCAGATCCTCGATGCAACGGGCGTCAAGGGCGGGCTGATCGTGCACATTGGCTGTGGCGACGGAAAGCTGACCGTCGCTTTGCAGGGCGAGGGCTATTTGGTCCACGGCCTGGATGCCGATGCGGAAAACGTCCAGAAGGCCCGCGACTGCGTACGGTCGGCCGGATGCTACGGAGACGTCTCGATCGAACGGTTGAGCGGACAGAGCCTGCCGTACGTCGACAATCTGGCAAACCTGGTCGTAATGCAGGATGCGGAATGCGGGATTCGAGATGAAGAAATCATGCGAGTGTTGGCACCGGGGGGTGTTCTACTAAAGACCTCGCCTGACACCCGAAACCCGATACCCGACACCTCGGTTCGCAAGCCGCGGCCGGCGGAAATCGACGAATGGACGCATTTCCTGTACGACGCGACCAACAACGCTGTTGCGGACGATTCGGTGGTCGGCCCGCCACGCCAGTTGCAGTGGGTGGGTGGTCCTGCGTGGGCGCGGAGCCACGATCATTTGGGTAGCGTCAGCGCTGCGGTCTCGGCTGGCGGTCGGATCTTCTACATCGTGGACGAAGCGCCAATTGCCGCAATTGTCCTGGAGCCGCAGTGGAACTTGGTCGCACGCGACGCCTTTAGCGGTGTGATCCTGTGGCAGCGTCCTATACCGAAATGGCAATGGCACCTGCGCGGCTTTCGCAGCGGCCCGAGTGATCTATCAAGACGACTTGTCGCCGTCGGCGATCGGGTGTACGTGACGCTCGGTGTCGATGCGCCGCTTTCCGTATTGGGTGCCGCCACGGGCGAGACCATCGCGACCTATGAAGGGACCGACGGTACGCTCGAGGTACTGCACGACGATGGTACCCTGTTCATCGTGGCCGGGGATGCGTCGGACGGCGAGGCGGTGGCCAAGGCCGAACGCCGCGGCCTTACCGCCGTGCGGCCGCAACGTCCTGCGTATCTGGAGCAGCCGCCTACGAAACGCATCATGGCGATCGACGCGGACAGTGGCAAAGTGATGTGGAAGAAGTCTGACGCCGATACAACCGAGTTGATGCCCACGACGCTGGCCGTCAGCAACGATCGCGTGTTCTTCCAGAACGCAGACAACGTCGTCTGCTTGGATACAAAGTCCGGCGAGGAAGTTTGGCAAGCCGAACGCACGGTGAGTCGCAGCAGACCGACTTGGACCGCCCCGACGCTGGTCGTGTACGGCGATGTCGTGCTGTCGGGTGACCGCGCGGTGGCGGAAAAAAAGACGGTGGATCAAACGACCGACCGCACGGTCGAATGGATCGTCAGCAGCGCCGGCGGCCAGGCGCCGGTGGGCGAGTTGATCGCCTTTTCGGCAAAGACGGGCGAGCGACTGTGGAGCGGCAAGTGCCGCGAGTGCTACAACGCGCCCGTGGACGTTCTGGTCGCCGACGGTCTTGTGTGGACCGGCGAGTTGGTCAGGGCAAACGAACCGGGCGTCACCGAAGGCCGCGATCCAGAGACCGGCGAAATCAAACGCACCCGTCCGAGCGATCAGGAGTTCTTCCAAGCCGGCATGGGGCACGGACGGTGCTACCGAAACAAAGCGACGAACCAGTACCTTGTGCTGGGGCGATCCGGTGTCGAATTTATCGACGTGGCCACGGGCGAAGGCATCGCAAACCACTGGACCCGCGGTACGTGCCAGTACGGCGTTATCCCCTCGAACGGTCTACTGTACGTGCCGCCGCATTCCTGCGCCTGCTTCATCCGATCGAAGCTGAACGGTTTCAACTGCTTCGCTCCGAAGCGGGAGTCGAAGAGTGAAGAAGTCGAAGAGTCGAAAAGTACAGCGGAGACGCGACTCGAAAAGGGCACAGCATATGGACAAATCGGCAATCGCCAATCGCCAATCGAAGATCCTCATGACTGGCCGACGTATCGCCGCGACGGGGCTCGTAGTGGCTGCACGTCCGGCTCGGTTTCCACTGATGTGAAACCAGCGTGGCAGCAGGAATTGGGCGGACGGCTCAGCAGCGTAGTAGTCGCCGGCGGCAAGGTGTTCGTCGCTCAGATCGACGCGCACACCGTCCATGCACTGGACGCGGCCGACGGCAAGCCCGCGTGGAGCTACACGGTCGCGGGCCGCGTCGATTCCCCGCCGACGATCTGGCAGGGGCGCGTGCTGTTCGGGGCGGCTGACGGATATGTCTACTGCCTGCGTGCCTCGGACGGAGCTTTGGCGTGGCGTTTTCGCGCGGCGCCTGAGGAACAGCGTATCGTGGCGTACGGGCAGCTCGAATCGGCTTGGCCGGTGCACGGAAGTGTGCTGGTGCGTGACGGCGTTGTGTACTGTACTGCCGGGCGGTCGTCTTATCTCGACGGCAGTATTCGGCTGTGCCGGCTGAAGGCGACGACGGGCAAGCTGTTGTCGGAGACAGTGATCGACCATCGCGATCCGGAGACGGGATACCAGCGCAAAGGCTCCGTTCGCGGCACGAACATGCCGGGCGCATTGCCCGATGTCCTCTCCTGCGACGCCGAGTCGATCTACATGCGACACTCTCGTTTCGATCTCGAAGGCCAGCCGCAAACGCCCGATGTCGCACATCTGTTCAGTTCGGCTGGTTTCCTCGATGACACCTGGTGGCACCGCACCTACTGGATGGTAGGCACGATGATGGCCACCAACTACGGCGGATGGGCCAACGCGGGCAGTCGGGCACCGGCCGGACGCCTGTTGGCGCTCGACGACTCGACAGTCTACGGCTTCGGCCGGAACCAGTACATCCATCACGGCGCCCACGTGGGCATCGACGGGGCGACCGTATTTCATTTTCGGCCGGATCGGGATTCAGACAGACGTTTCACGCACTACCGTCTGTTCGCTGCAGACCGCAACCCGCGGCCCGTCGCACAAGCACCAAGACAACCCGCGCCGAAGAAGAAACGGGCAAAACCGGCTCCGCCCCGCCGATCGTTCCGCTGGGAGCAGCGGTTGCCGGTTCTCGCCAGGGCGATGGTCGTGACCGGCGATACAATATTTGTCGCCGGGCCTCCGGATGTCTTTGAAGCCGACGATCCAGCAGCCGCATTGGACGGCAAGAAAGGTGGGGTCTTAGTGGCCGTATCGACATCCGGTGGCCAGATAGCGGCGGACTGCAAATTGGGCTCGCCTCCCGTATTCGACGGCCTCGCTGCGGCAGGCGGTCGACTGTACGTGGCCACTGTAGACGGACGAGTGCTTTGCTTGAGCGATTGAACGGAACGGGTGCATGTCATGACGATTCTGCGCGGGATTTGTACAGCCGGGCTGTTTTGTTGGGGATTCTCGATTACGGCGGCCTATGCGATAGAGTTCCCTGGACCAAACCCTGGAACTGCCAACGCGAATCTCGTTGGCGAACGTCTCCTTATGCAGAATGCCGTCTTGGCAGCCAAATGGGAACTGCGGGCTGACCGGTTCGAGCTTGTGGAGGTCGCTGATCGGATCTCGGACACTGCGATTCGCCCTCGCGGTCGGCACGAACCGTTTGTTGTCAGACTCCAAGGCGGCCAATCCATCAAGGCTTCCGACTTCCGCCGGACGGGCAAGCCGACACTGGAACGGATCGAACCGGAAGTCGACGCCGTTCGGCTGTCGCACAGATTCGCCGGTTGGCACGCCAGTGTGTCGCTGGTTTCAAGGGATGGCGGAATCCACGCGATGTGGCGCGCCGTTTTGCGCGACGGATCGAATTACGTTAGGCAGGAACTGACTCTCACGGCCGGGGACGGCGACATCCCAGTTGAAGAAGTATCGGTCTTGGAAATCGATGTACCCCACGCTCGCAAGGTAGGCAACGTGGATGGGTCTCCTGTGGTCGCCGGCAACTGTTTCTTTGCCTGCGAACATCCGATGGCCAACAATCGAGTCGAGGAGGGCACGATCGTCTGCAGCGTGCCTCGGTTTCAACCGGTGCGCCCAAACGAGCCGTTTACCGTTTCGTCGGTCATCGGTGTGACGCCGGCCGGGCAGCTTCGGCGGGCCTTTCTGTACTACGTCGATCGCGAGCGAGCCCGGCCGTACAGCCCGTTCGTCTACTACATTTCGTGGTTCGACATCGCGGCCCAGGACCGCAAGATGAACGAGGGACTGTGCCTTGATCGTATTGAAGCCTATGGCAGAGAGCTGACTCGAAAACGCGGCGTGACTCTGGATGCCTTCGTTTTCGACGACGGCTGGGACGACAACCGAACTCTGTGGGGGTTCCACTCGGCGTTTCCCACCGGGTTCACACCGCTTCGTTCAGCGGCTGGCCGGTACGACGCGATTGTCGGCACTTGGATTTCACCTTGGGGTGGCTACAGTCGAGCGAAAGCGGAGCGGCTGGAATACGGCAAGACGCAGGGTTTCGAAACGAATCGCCATGGTTTTTCGCTGGGTGGACCGAAGTATTACGAGAGGTTCCGCGCTGTGTGCACCGAGATGATTCGGAAATACGGCGTGGGGTATTTCAAATTCGACGGCGTTGGTCCGGGAGACGTTTCGACCGGCGCAGGCGTCGAGTACGGCCCGGACATCGAAGCCTTGCTTCGGCTGATCGACGACTTGCGCAAAGCCCGGCCGGACGTGTTCGTGAACACTACAGTAGGAACCTGGCCATCGCCGTTTTGGCTGTGGCACGGCGATTCGATCTGGCGCAGCGGCCGGGACGTCGGGTACGCAGGAGTCGGTTCGACACGACAGCGGTGGCTGACCTATCGTGACGGGATAGGGTATCAGTTGCGCACAAAGCGAGGGCCGCTGTACCCACTCAACTCGCTGAAGTTCCAAAGTGTCATGTGCGCCCCGCTCAGCCTGGCGGCCGATCTGTCAAACGATCCGAAGGACCTACTCGACGACATTCACATGGCCGCCGCCTCGGGCACGCAGATGCAGGAATTCTTCGTCACACCCGCGATGTTGACGCCCGAATTGTGGGATGCCATGGCCGAGACCATCGGCTGGGTACGGCGCAATGCCGACGTGCTGGTCGACACACACGGGATCGGCGGCGATCCTGCCAAAGGCGAAATATACGGCTACGCTTCGTGGTCGCCCAGCAAAGGAATCATCACGTTGCGCAATCCTGCCGACGAGCCAGCGAGCTTTAGCATTGACATCCAAGACGCCTTTGAATTGCCCGATGGTGCACTTGGACGCTATGCAGTCGAAAGTCGCTGGAAGGAGCCGAGTTCAGACGCGCCGGACATACTGGCCGCCGGACAGCCTCACACGTTGCGCCTGGCACCTTTCGAGGTCATGGTATTGGAGGCCACGCCGGACGACTGAGCACTCCATCGAGAATTTCCTCGCAATCACTGGTCCGGCTGACGCGGTGCCAACACCACCGATGTTTGTAACGCAAACCCGCACGTGCATCCGGAGGAAGCCTCAGGCATGAGGATCAGTCCGCCGGCCGGAATGATACTCATCCAGCAGCTTGGGCGAGTTGCACCGGTCAAGTCGATGGCCTTTTGTGATGGCAGGTCAAACATGTAGCAGCTATTTCGGCGGAAATACAGACCCGTGGCCGATGCCGTTGGCACCGCACAAGTCTTGCTGTGGATCCAGAAGTCGAACAGCTCCGGATTCTGTGGCATTTCGCCTGTATGCAGGTCGATCGAGATCAGCGCTTCGGTGATGTGAGACATCAGATAGACGCGTCCGCCGGTTATGGTGGGATGAGACTGCTGTCCGTCTTTTCCATAGGTCAGCGGAGCGTAGATGCGATGGCGCGATGAAATTGTTTGCCCCCATCTCGTCCTGCCAGTCGCCGCGTCCATCGCCTCCAGGCGGTAGCCAAGCCGCCCGTCGATATGTCCGGTCCGCGTCGATAGCAGGAGCGGTGGATTGGATGGAAAACTTCGTTGAGCACAGGGCTTTCTGTTGACGGCACCAAGCCATCGCGTTGTAATGAAGCTAATGACATGCCGTGGACGATTATGCCACGCTTGAACCAGAACCAAAGCAGTGAGCCATGACCATCTTGATCACCGATCGCGACTTGGAACAACGCTTGCATGCCGAGCGTCGAGCGTTGGGCGCCGACCGTTATGATGAGGTTTGGGAAGGAACGTACGTGATGGCTCCGATGCCGAATGATGAGCGTCGGCAACTTGTCAATCGTTTCGCGGCAATCTTTCAGGACGTTATCGATTGGCCAGAGCTTGGACACGTGCGTCCGGGCGTGAATGTCAGCGATCGGATCGACGACTGGCAAGACAACTACCGCGTTCCGGATGTGGCTGTCTTCTTGAATGGCGGCCACGCTGTCAACCATGGAGCTTTCTGGTTTGGCGGACCGGATTTTGCTATCGAGGTGATAAGTCCCGATGATCGGACCCTGGAGAAACTACCCTTTTACGGAACGGCGCGGGCGCGAGAGCTGTTACTGGTACATCGTCAGCCCTGGCGTCTTGAGCTTTTTGGACTTCAGGGCGACCGGCTCGTGGTAGGGGGCCAGTCAACGACAGAGAACGGAGCGACGATCGTTAGCGACGTTCTGCCGTTTACTTTTCGCCTCGCGCCCGGTCGAGACCGCCCAAAGATCGAAGTGATCCACACAGACAGCAACTCTCGATGGCTAGTGTAGGAAGTCGATCGTTTTCGCTTTGACCTAACGTGGAACGAAATCACGTGCCGCGTGGTAGCAGGCGATGATGTTTTCGACGGATGTGTCGGGCTGAATAACGTTAGAAGGCATCAGGATCAGTCCGCCGTCCATCCCGCACGAGCGAATCAAATCTTCCACCTCGCGGCGCACATCATCCGGCGAGCCGAATGGAAGCGTTCGCTGAAGGCTGATGCACCCGTGCAACGTGATCCGATCGCCCCAACGCCGTTTTACCTCTGCCGGGTCCATGCATTCCGGTTGGATTGGGTTCAGGACACTGATTCCGATTTCCACCAAATCGTCCACCAAGTCGGTTAGCTTGCCATCGCGGTGGAAGAAGAACACAACATCGGGCCGAACTTGCCGGCAAGCGTCGATCAGTTGGCCCATTCGCGGCTTGTCAAATTGCCGCCACAAATCCGGACCCATGATGACCCGGTCCTGCATGGCGATATCGCCCACGATCTTGATCATGTCGACGCCGGCTCGGGTCATGCGCAAGGCCGTTTCCGTGTACAACTTGTACAGCGAATCGTAGACGGCCTCCAGAAGCTCTTGATTCGCCACGTAGTCCATCAATGCGTTCTCGAAGCCGCGCAGATTCCACAACCGCCGAAACGGGTTCTCCAGGTCCGCTGTGACAAACAGCTCTTGCTGTTTCAGGCCCGCAACCTGCCGGGGATAGTCCTCCGGCTCCAGGATCTTTGCTTCCCGAAGCATCGCGTAGCCGGCGACATCTTCCAGCGTTTCGGCATGCTCGAGCGGCCCGCTGAGCCACTGCCGATAACGCCCGTCGTCGCCCAGGCGGAAACGGGCGCCCCAAACGTCTTCATAGGTGCGCTCGTCGAGCCAAACGGCCGGCTGTCCAGAGGCGTGTCCCGGCAGCAAGCTGTCTTGATCAGCACGGTCCCCCGAGACAATCTCGGGGCTGAGATCGGCCCAGCCTTCGATTCCCAGTTCCGAAAGCACATCCGACCAGTCGTCGGTCTCGTAATGCTGCTTGAGCGAGTCGATCACCTCATGGTGGAACCAGCCGTCAGTAGGCGTTCGGTCAGGCGGCTCGTGATTCAAGGTCGTGAGAATTCGTTCTCGGGGAGTCATGGGTATTCCTTTACGGGATTTCGTAGTGCGTCATTTCATCGAGCATGGCTTCCACGTTCTCCAGCGGCACGTCGCCAGCGATTTCGCCGCGGTGGATCAATCCGCCGTGATGGCGTCCGTAAGTTTCCACGTCGGCTCGCACGGCCGCGCGAACGTCTTCGGGAGTCCCGTGGGGCAGCGTCCACTGGCGGTCCAGGTCGCCCAACAAACAGACCTTGCCGGCTACCAGCGAGCTGAGCTGCTCACGCGACATGCAGTTGCATTGTGGATTGAGCACGTGGACACCGATCTGGATGAGATCGGGAATGATCTCGTGGATCACACCATCGCTGTGAAACCAGACGTGTTTACCTGACCGCCGGACCACATCGAACATTTTCGCATAAGCCGGCTTGAAGAACTCGCACCACAGATCGGGTCGAATCAATAGCGCCGTCTGAGTGCCCCAGTCGTCACGAAAATGTACACCGTCCAATCCATCGAGCGTGGCCAGACGTTCGAGCCGCCGGAGGATGACTTCGAGGATCATATCGCGGAGCCGGGCCGCGCGCTCAGGCTCGATCAGCAAGTCTTCGTTGGCCGCCTGGAAGCCGCGCAAGTAGTACATCCGCTGCCAAAGCGTATCGCCGTCAGCAATTGTGTATTTGCACTCAGCGTTTTCCTCGATTCGCCGCACCATCGCAGCGACGATCCGGTCGGTAGCGGTATCCGGTGGCTGGTATCGGTCGAGCTCGTCCCAATCCGCCAGAGGGTGGAAGACAACTTGCCCTTTGTGCTCGTCGTTGTGGCGAATCCAAAGGCTACCCCACGGATCGCGGCTGGACGTGTCAATCTCCGGCCCATACTCGCCGTACGTTGCGCTACCCACGTTGATTACGTCTTGTGGATACCGACGATAGAGAGCGTCCAGAGTCTCGCCGTAGCGGGAAGAAGCCCCCGGAAGCGTATCGTGCATGATCGGAGTCCGATCCGGGCCGGTCATCTCGATCGCCCGGATTACGCGCTGGCGGCTATTCATCGTCCTTGCCCGTATCGTCAGGCTCCAGGGTAATCCACACGTGGCTGGCCCAAACCAGCGCGCCGTAGCCACCCGGGGCACAGTCAGTTCCACGCGTACGCGGTAGCGGCTCGTCCGGCCTCCCGGCTCAAGAACAACGTAGGCGAGCCGCTTGGTATCCGAAACGGGACTACTCGCCGAGAGTGCTAAGACGAGAACGCTGCGCGCGCTGCATGGAATTCATCATGGCTTCTTCGCAGCGGCAGCGTCGCGTTGCTGTTTGCGCTCCGTGCGTTTCTTTAGGATTCGCTGGACTACCACACCCCACGGCGGCTTCCGCCGCACACTCCCCTTCGCGTTCGGTGTCACTAATGGCCCATGAGGCTCTGAATCCAAGGCTGCTTCTGCATGGACCTGGACATAACGGTAGCCAATTCGCTGGCGCGTCTTCTTTTCAATGTCTCCAATAGCCGCAGCCATTCGGGGCTGGCTTCGTCAATCTGTGTGTCGTATGCGTACACCTGCATGAGTGACGGCATCGCAGCCAAGGTGTCTATCGAAGCGTTCGTTACGCGCGTCCCAGGGATTGTGAGTAAGCGAAGTTTGGGTAAACGCGAAAGGTAACGCATTCCCTCGTCGGTCAGCTTGGTATCGTCGAGGTAAAGCAGACCAAGTTCTGGAAAACGAAGCTCCTCACCCACGTTTGTGACGAGCGTTCCGCTTAAGTCAAGACCTGTGAGCCCCTTCAGGTCCCTCAGTGACCGAAGGCCCTCATCGCCGAACTGCGTATTGGGCAGCAGCAGGGCCTTAAGATGCTTCATTCGCGCCAGAGTTGGACCTGACTTCGACGTGACGCGCTTACTATCTAACTTGAGGGACTCAAGTGCCTCCAAAGCCTCGAGGAAGCTAACGCCGCGGTCGGAAATAGCGTCACTTCCGCGCACCTCGAGTGCTCGCAGGGTTTTCAGTGCCGCCAATTGACGAAGGCCCTCGTCGTCGATCCGGGCATCCGATAACGTCAATGCTCCGAGTTTTTTCAGCTTCGCGAGTGTCGAGACCACATTCGAGGTGATCCGGTCGCTCACCACGGAAAGCGACTCCAGGCTTCCCAGACCGGCAAGGTTTCCAAGCCCCTGATCGGAAGCATCCCCACCGATTTCAAGCGTTCGTAGGTTTCGCAACTGACCGACGGACGGCAACCACTGATCCATGCCCTCCTTCTTCGTGAAGATTGCATCGCGCAATTGGGGAAGCCGTTCAAGTGTGCGGATGTCCCGTGGCGGAAACGCAGTATTGCTGATGGCCACACGCTTAAGATGCGCAAATCCCGAGAAATCGGCATCTAGCGTCTGGGCAGGGCTGCACCATGAAATCTGAAGCCTTTCAAGGTAACGAAACGACCGCAGGTGGTTCCATACCTTTTGGTCCAACTCTTGCTTCTCGTATGGCCAGCCTCCCCCGCCAACGTGGGCCCACACTACTGGCACATAGAGCCGCCCGTGCTGCAACTCGGAGAGAGTAAAATACGGGGCCCGCTCTGCGGTCGGGCCGCCAACCAAAGCAATCGCGGCTGGGCCAAGCGCTCCAGGATATGCAGCAGCCTCCAACACCGCCTTCGCCTGCTGTTCGTCGTGAAGACCGTTTATCTGGCCCGCAACCCAAGCGACGATCGGCACGATAAGCGAGATCACGACATTCTCAGTTGGCACGGTACATCTCCTCTTTCTTTTTGATGAGTTCATTTACCCCGCGCGGAAGCAAACTTCACGCGACATTGCTGGACTATCACAGCCAGACGGCGGTCCTGCAAGGCTTCTGAGTTTGGTACGTCCGTTTTCCGCTATTCAACGATCCCGGGCGACTCCGTGTGCGGAGTCAACAGCAGAGTCAACCGCTGTAGCTTTGCAGTTCTGGTTTCACCAACTGATCCCGGAGCGGAGCTTTCTGAAGGTGTTCTCTCGAATGTCATAGGCGTGCAAATCGCCGTTGATCCAACTTCCGTACTGGGCTGCTGATTGGGCTCCGCTGAACAGGTAGATTCGGTTCTCGCCCATGCAAAGTGGGAGGGGACATCCTCGCGGTGCAGGCACATCGCCCTTTGGCGCGAGCTTCTCCCAGCGATCGGCCGATGGATCGTAGGCATGGAGGTCGTTTAGATATGCTCCTTTGCCGTCACCTCCGCCGAACAGGTAAATCTGTTTGCCGATGGCAATGAAGGCCGGGGCGTAACGCGGGCTCGGTCGTTCGCCTGAGCCCTCTTCGAGCCGCGTCCACCGCCGCTGCTCGGGTTGGAACTGGTACAGGTCGTTCAGCGTCGTCCCTCGTTCTTCGCTGCCACCGAATAGATAGAGACTGTCGCCCACCGTGGCCATACGTGTGCCGTAACGAGGACCGGGCAGGTCGCCCTTCGCATCGTCGACTCGCTCCCAACGGTTCTCGTCGGTGTGGTAACACCATAGGTCGTCCAACGCCTTGCGGTCCGTCGTGAATCCGCCGAAGATCCACATTCGATCTTGACTGTCAGCACAGGCGGCATGGACCAGCCGTTCGGGCGGCGGTTCGCCTTGGATCTCGGTGATTTCACGGTAGGTCCCCTTCGAGATGTCGAACTCGTGCAACGAGTTGTGAACTCCGGCGAAACTCTCACTGGTTCCGCCAAAGAAGAAAACCTTCTTACCGATCGTCACCGCCGAATGGCCGCAGCGAGGCGACATCATGCCCGTCGGCACGTCCGACTTTTCCCAGCGGTCTTCTGCGACCTGGTATCTCCACAGGTCGTTCAGACAGCCAGTCAGGTTTCCTCCTTGGCAGCCGCCGGAAACGAAGAAGGAGTCGTCACCATTGGCCGGGAAGATCACGCCTGCATACCGTGGCGACGGCGTGGCATTCGGCTTGCCGCTCAGCAGTCCGCGCAGCTCGACGATATGCTCCATCCTTGCGATGTACTGCCCCATGTCCTCGATGCCAAGCTTGGCATGGAAATCCTGTGTGGCCGGGATGTAGTCCGGTGCGACGGAGTTCGAGTGAGCCTCGTAGCCCTCCTTCAATCGCCGATGGAGGATCTTGGCCAACTCGAAACGATCGTCTAGCGTTTCGAGCGATTCTCCTTGCGGTGTCACCTCTTCATAGACGAGCTGAGTCAAATCGAGAAGCACTCGATTCAGGTTCGCAAGCGTTTCGCCGCACTGTGGGCCGAAAAGGAAGTCGCCCACGGCCACCTCGCTCTGCTTGGTATCGTGGACTTCTGGATTCCAGCAATAGTGGCCCCACAGGGCGTACTCCATCGGTCCCTTGAAGATCGAGTCGCTATAGTTGGCGATATTGCCCAGCAGTGTGGTGTCGTTTGTATACCCGGGAATCACCTCGTGGAAGTTTCGCCGGACTGCATCCGTCGTATTGACGAACCAGCCTTGTGCCGGACTGTACTGAGCGGCGTGCCAGCCATAGTAAATAGGAAAGTACAATGCATTTCGTGCAGAGTTAGCCAAAACGCCCCATGTATTGGGTGACCGGCGGCAGTAGTACGCCAGCCACCGAGGGCCGTTGTAGAACAGAGCGTACGTAAGATTGGGCAGCGACTGTTTTCGCTCCTGGATCACGTCCTCGGTCAGATACGTGAACGTCAACTGAATGCCCTTCAGCTTCGGATCGTCGTTGAAGGTCTTCAAGTAATCGACATCCCGCGGTGATCGCGCGTCGTAGTGCGTCGGGCAGAAAAGGATCTGGTGATTCTCCATCCCCATCTCGTTGGCAAGCTCTACGATCTGGTGCAACATGAATTGCTGTTCACCGGCCAGATCGCCGAAGCGGGCAATGCATTTCTCGCAGTGGCCCAGGAGCTTATCGGAATAGTAGTCGTCGGCCATGAAGTAAATGAAATCGCAGCCGGCCTCGATGTATTGGCGCGTGTGGCCCAGCACGATCTGCACGTGTTGTTCGTCGCAATAGCACGGAAATGTGCTCCGGTCCCCTTGCTGGGCTCCGACAGGCCGGAAACCGCCCACCACCTTGATCCCTCGCCGATGTGACTCGTCCACCAAGTGCCGCATGCGCTCCGGCAGCTTCGGACCATTCTCTAGGCCGGAGAGAAGGTGGTAACAGTTGATCCGGTTTCGAGCCAGTCGGTCCAGACACGGCAACATCAATTCGTCCGGATGAATCTCATCGCCCGTAACCTTGCGTTCCAAATAGCGAGAATCGGTATGCACCTGCAGTTTCATCCCCAGCGATTCGCCGACGCCGCGGAGCGAACGAACGGCCACCGTAGGATAGTCACGAACACGACAGGCTCTGATCATCACCTTGCCGGAATCCGACTTGATCAATTGCATCAGCGAATACCCGCCGTGGATGCAGCCAGCGCCGTCGCCGCCGGCGATCAGGATGCAGCGTTGGCCGGAGGCTTGATCCTCGACAAAGTCGATCAAGTAGCTTTCTGGCCGGTTCAACGCGTTGGTGTCTGTTTCTTCTTTGCCACAGAGCTTCGCCACTTGAGCATTGTTTTCACGCGTGCCCAACAGGATGACCGGATTGGCTGCTTCGGCGTTCTCTACGCTCCCGGCCACGCAGCACGGAATGCCGTGCCTGCCAGTCAATTCGCGCTGCAGCATTTCGGCGATATACGATTCCTGAGGCGAAGGATCGGGCCCGATGGCAACCACGACCTCTTGTTGCCGGGAAAGCTCCCAATCCTGCTCCAGAGACTTCCACCACTTGGGCGCAGGAACGATCGGTGCCGGTTCGCTGCGCCATCCCCACCATCGCGATTCCAAATCCGCGAGGATCTGCTGATGCGATTCGCTCAAGGAATCTGATTCATCAGCAGCGCCCACGGAACTGACCCAAAACAGAATCACGTATCCCACAATAGCCAAACGCGTCATCCAAGTCCTGCCTTGCATCGTTTCCTCCAATCTCCAAATTCCTCCGACTGCCATCGCGTGTGCCACTGTTCGACACGGGGGCGATTAACCACACCGAACGACTCCCCACCGTGTCGAACAGTGTTGTACGCTATCCGACACGTTCCCTCGCGAACCCGCCAACGCCGGTCGGGGTCCGTGGTGGAAGGCGTTTCGACGATACACACTGCTGGGAATGGTGGTCGGCCTGGGACAATGGTCCATCGCCGCCATTCCCAACAGTGCCACACACGTTCCCGCCCGCGCTTATTGGCGGTCGGCGTGGAGCATAGGGACCGTGCGATCGACCGGGAGGTACACAGGCTCCAGCCCCGCCCAATCACGGGCGCTGGACCACGGCCAGTCTTCGGCGCGGGCCACCAAGCCTCGCCGAACAGGGTTCTGATGGATGTACTCAATGGCCGCATGGACCGTCGCCGGCTCGTACAGGTTGTGATCGCGTCCGGGACCGGCTTGCCAGAAACGATGGTACGTGCGGCCTCGGTTCTTGACTGTCAGACGCTGAAGGAAATCCGGATCCTTCCGCTTCAAGTAGCCGATCGCCTTGCTGCCCACGGGCTGTTTGATCGCGGAAAGGATGCGATCCATCTTGTGGAAAGGCGGTCCGGGGAACAGCAGCAAGTGTACGTGTTCGGGCATGATCACCCATGCCCAGAGATCGAAAGCGTATTCGACCCGCGAACTGCTGATTGCCTGGACCAGCCAAATCCGGGTCCGGTCCTTGGACAGCAACGGAACCCTCTGGTAACACGAGAAAGTCAGGAAGCGCGCATCGCCCGGGAGGTCGTAGTGTTTGACCCGCTTACGGTGTCTTTCTTCCTTCATCGCTCGCCCCGCCAATACCCTGGACCGAACAGGAACGCCTCGTCCCAGTCAGTCTACACTGTTCGTTCCCCGTGTGCCACTGTTCGACACGGAGACGATTCACCACGCGATTCAGTTTTTCACCGTGTCGAACAGTGTTGCGCGACATCCGATGCGTTCCCGCGTCAACTCGCCAACGCCGACCGGGTTCCTTGGTGGAGCGCGTTTCGGCGATTCACATTGCTGGGAATGGTGGTTGATTTGGGACAATGGTTCATCGCTTCCATTCCCAGCAGTGGCACACTTGGACGCTCGCCATCGCCCGTGTGCCACTGTTCGACACGGGGACGATTTACCACACCGAACAATTCCCCACCGTGTCGAACAGTGTTGCGCGAGATCCCACACGTTCCCTCGCGAACTCGCCAACCCCGGTCGGGGCCGTGGTGGAAGGCGTTTCGACGATACACACTGCTGGGAATGGTGGTTGGTCTGGGACAATGGTTCGCCTTCGCCAGTCCCAGCAGTGGCACACGAGGCATCTTCCCGCCCGCGCTTATTGGCGGTCGGCGTGGAGCATAGGGACCGTGCGATCGACCGGGAGGTACACAGGCTCCAGCCCCGCCCAATCACGGGCGCTGGACCACGGCCAGTCTTCGGCGCGGGCCACCAAGCCTCGCCGAACAGGGTTCTGATGGATGTACTCAATGGCCGCATGGACCGTCGCCGGCTCGTACAGGTTGTGATCGCGTCCGGGACCGGCTTGCCAGAAACGATGGTACGTGCGGCCTCGGTTCTTGACTGTCAGACGCTGAAGGAAATCCGGATCCTTCCGCTTCAAGTAGCCGATCGCCTTGCTGCCCACGGGCTGTTTGATCGCGGAAAGGATGCGATCCATCTTGTGGAAAGGCGGTCCGGGGAACAGCAGCAAGTGTACGTGTTCGGGCATGATCACCCATGCCCAGAGATCGAAAGCGTATTCGACCCGCGAACTGCTGATCGCTTGGACCAGCCAAATCCGGGTCCGGTCCTTGGACAGCAACGGAAGCCTCTGGTAACACGAAAAAGTCAGGAAGCGTGCATCGCCCGGCAGGTCGTAGTGTTTGACCCGCTTGTGGTGTCTTTCTTCAGTCATCGTTCGTCTCGCCAACAATTTGGACCGAACACGAATGCTTCATCCCCGTCAGTCTACACTGCCCGCTCCCCGTGTGCCACTGTTCGACACGGAGACGATTCACCACACCGAACAACTTCCCACCGCGTCGAACAGTGTTGCGCGAAATCCGACGCGTTTCCTCGCGAACTCGTCAACGCCGAACGGACTCCTCGGTGGAGCGCGTGTCGACGATACACACTGCTGGGAATGGTGGTTGGTCTAGGACAATGGTTCATCGCCGCCATTCCCGGCAGTGGCACACTTGGACGCCCGCCACTTCGTGTGCCACTGTTCGACACGGGGCGATTCACCACACGGAACAACTTCCCACCGTGCCGAACAGTGTCTTTCGCTATCCGACGCGTTCCCTCGCGAGTTCGTTAACGCCGAGCGGGCTCCTTGGTGGAGCGAGTTTCGACGATTCACACTGCTGGGAATGGTGGTGGGTCTTGGGCAATGGTTCGTCGCTGCCATTCCCAGCAGTGGCACACGGCGCATCACTTCGTCCGTCTCCCTGCATTCCAACTTGGCTTCTCAGCCTGATTTCCCATCGGTGTGTACCTCGATGATAGTGCGACCGATCATGATCCGATCGCCGTGCCGCAATTCCACTTCAGCCGCCGGAACGTCCCCATCGTCCGTCTTCCGACTTTGACTTCGGGCGCTACACTGGACACCGTTGACAAACGTCCCGTTGCGACCGCCCAGGTCTCGAAGGTGAATATGGGGCGGGTTAACCTGCAAGGAAAAGTGGTGGCGTGACACGCGGGGATCGTCGATTATTCGGAGTTGACAGTCATCACCGCGACCGACAAGCACCGTCCCCTGCTGGTCGATAACGAACTTATCGCGATCGATCGGGCTGGAGACGACATGCAGGACTACTTGGGCGGTCGGCCGGTCGGACGCTGCCGCACTTTCAGGCGTGGAGCGGTCCCAGAAACCCGGCTTTTCGCAAAAGCCGGGTTTCTCTACTTGCGGCCCCGATCCTTCCGAAGGTGAACTCCTTTCGACACCCCAGGCTTTCGCGACAGGAGACGTCTGCAAGCCAACGAGTTTGCCCAGTGGTGGCACATCGTCCATGTTGCCTTTTGCCATGGCGAACAGCTTGCCAGCTAAGTCGCGAACGCCAGGATCGGGCGATTTCATCAAGTCGTGATACAGGGCCGATTGCTCGCAGTCGGCGAAGTCCTCGCTACGGAACAGCAGCTTGTCGTATCCCGACTGCGCCACATGGCGGGTCCACAGGGACGTATCAGCGGCCAATGCTCGCAGGGCGACGTAGATGAGCAGGGCTGAGAAGTTGTCCAGATTGGCTGACAGAAGTGTCTGTTCGTTGCGTCGCGGATGCTGGTACGGGCGGACGCCCATCTCCAGATTCTGTCGCCCGGCCAATGCCGGGACACACATGCCGTCGTAGTCGACCAACTTCAAATAGCCATCGGGAGTCACCAACACGTTCACTTGGGAAAGGTCGCAATGTGCAATTTCGGCATCTGCCATTTCATTGACTAAGTTGACCCAATGCTGTACCGCTTTGGCAATCGAAGCTCCTTTGCCAACTTTGCACTTGCTGTCCACCCAGTTGAATAGCGTCATGCCCTCGACCCAATCCATGACGACCAGCGGATACCACTTGCCGTCAGTGGATCGAATCGACGCATCGCGGTACTCGAAATCGACAAGGCAGCGCAGCCTATGAGCCTTCAGGTGGGCGCTGATTTGGTCGTAGTGATTGCGCCGGTCGCGTGACTCGCTGGTGAAGGCACGGATGGCCCAGGACTTCCCGTTCGCATCCACGCCCTTGTACACGACGGCAAACTGGCCCGACCAAACGCGCGGTTGGTTCAGCGCGTTACGCTCGATGTGGTAAGCCTGGAACAAGGGGTCGCGAAAGGCAATCCGCGGGTCTTGGAGGATCGCGCTGATATGGGAAGCTAGTGGCCAAGGCATTGCAAATGGGTCAGGGCATACCCTGACGAAAATGGTTGTGGCGTTTGCCCGTGTGGCACTGTTCGAAACGGCGATGGCCAACCATTTCGATAATGCCTCCACCGTTTCGAACAGTGCGGGTGCGGCGTCGGACGCGCTTCCACCGGGGCTCCTCCTACGACCTCGCGTGTTGCCGTGATAATACCACTGGGCGCCTCACACTGCTGGGAATCGTGGTGACTCGGTTGGGATGGTTCGTCTTCGCGATTCCCAGCAGTGGCACACGGCGATCGCCACACGCCTGTCCACCTCTTGTTATCCGGCCGACGCTCCGCCTTCCGCTACGGCTTGTCGGGCGGGGGCTCCGCCCTTTCCGCCCGCCCGCCTCCGCTCCCGGCTCCGCTCTCGTCCCGTTCCAGCCTACTCGCTCGACCGACCTAGGGCCACGCGGAAGCCCCAGAAGAAGCTGCGGTGCCCGGGGCGGTGCCAGCTGCGGCTCGCGGACCCGCAGAGCCAGCCGAGTTTGAACCAAGAGCCGCCGCGCAAAATGCGGCACGCGCCCTGGTCTGGTCCCGCCGGATCCACCGCGTCTTTCGACATTAACAGGGTCAAGGCTTCCTCGCCTGCCCCAATCTGACAACACCCGTAA
>JACKQG010003075.1_pt1 | contig 20905 bp, 17 predicted proteins | sample 8237621 | NCBI WGS metagenome assembly JACKQG01 (sample SAMN15677084, study PRJNA649215) | marine metagenome | biome: marine; feature: Black Sea; material: saline water; isolation source: suspended particulate matter (SPM) from the Black Sea western gyre | collected 2013-06-09/2013-06-10 | depth... | reverse complement strand
TCCTAACAGGATTTGTAATCCTGTTTATTAAAACACCATTACAAATGGTGTTAGAATCGTTTCAATGCTTTGTGGTTAGAAAGTATTTACATATGAAAATTAGAATACCTATTATATTTATAATAACAACCTTATGGGTTAGCTTTCTCTCCGCTGATTCACTCCTTGATTCCTTTTTAGAAAGAAATGAAAAAATAAAAACTTTTCAAGCAGATTTCGAACAACGAAATTATTGGCCAGAGATGGAAATCGAAAAAATTTCTTACGGAAAATTAGTTACAAAAAAAAGCAACATTCGCCTTGAATATTCTAATCCAAATAACCAACTGATGGTTGGAAATGAGAATGAGTTGATATTCTATTTCCCAGAAGAAAAACAAGCGATTATTCAGAACGCAAACTATTGGCAATCCTTGTTATCACCAGAACTTTTGAGCAAAGAATATCTGAGTTACTGCAATCTTGACTCAACTTTTGTCAGCAAAGAAAGTTACATTTTCAAATTTTCTACAAACAAAAAAATGGATGATTTCTCAGAAATCGTAATACAATTTTCAAAATCTGATTCATTGATAACATTCTTTGAATATAAAGATAAATATGATAATGTAGTTGGATTTAAATTTTCAAATCATATTATAAATCAGGCGGTTTCTGACTCGCTTTTTTCTTTTGAAATTCCAGATAGCATAAATGTGCTTGACCAGAGAATTCTCAAAGGAGATAAGGATATTGGGGAATAAGGAAATAAGGATATAGTAAAATATGAATAATGAGATTATAGAAGAGATAAGAGCAGGAGAATCTGAAGTTGTGGAATTCAAAAAATCTACTGCTGAATTGAAAAACGCTCTTGAGGATATTTGTGCATTTGCCAATCATAAAGGTGGAACACTAATCTTTGGTGTTGAGTCAGATGGCAATATTGTAGGACAAGATATATCAAATTCCACCATTGAAAAAGTTGCTACCCAAATCCTGAATCTTATTTCTCCTAAAATTTATCCTCTTATTGTTAAAGTAAAAATAGAAGGAAAACATTGTTTGATGATTAATTTAGAAAATAACTTTGAAAAACCGTATTTTTATAAAGGGAAAGCATACAAAAGGGTAGGAACATCAAATTCTTTTCTTTCTACTTATGAAATTGAGAAACATATTTATGAACGGGACAATGAGAGATACCGCTGGGAGCGAGGAAAGGTTGGAAAGGATTGGAGTCTAATTTCAGAGGAGAAGGTTAGAGAATTTCTCCACAAAGTAAATTTAAAAAGAAACTTGAGTCTTGATGAGAACGAGGATATTCCAATTATCCTTGAAAAGCTTGATTTGCTTAATAATGGCGAGATTATAAAAGCAGGTATTCTAGCATTTGGAGAGTTTCCGCAAAAACTTGTAGATATTGCAGTTAGCAAGTGCGCACGATTTAAAGGATTAACCAAATCCGCCCAGATTGTTGATTTAAAAGTTTTTAAAGGCACTCTTTTTGAGCAGGTTAATGTAATTGAAAATTTCATAAAAAATCATATCAGACTCCAAACAGAATTAACAGGAGATTCCTGGGAAAGAAAAGAGAAGTGGGAATATCCTATAATTGCCTTACGAGAAGCTGTTATAAATGCACTTATTCATAGAGATTATAGAGATTTATCTGAAACAGATATTGCTATCTTTGATGACCGTATTGAAATCTGGAGCGCAAGCAAGTTGCCTAAAAAGATAACCGTTTCCGATCTATTAAAACCACACCGTTCAGTATTGCGGAATCCCACGATTGCAAATCTGTTCTTTCTTGCAGGTGAAATTGAGAAATTTGGTACTGGTATTAAAAAGATGATAGATGCCTGTAACAAATTCAGATTGCCAATTCCAGAGTTTGATAACTCTTCTAATGCATTCTTCGTAACATTTAGGAAAGCTAAATTACCAGAAGAAATTATGAAAAATTTAAGTTTAACTGAAAGACAGAAAAAAATATTGGAATATGTCTTATTGCATAGGAAGATAACAAACAGAGATTATAGAAAACTATTTCCCAGTATTTCTGGAGAAACGGTCCGATTATGTCTTAATAATCTTGTAAAGAAGGGTATTCTGGAAAAGGTGGGCACAACAAAAGGAACTTTTTATATCTTATCTCCAAAATTATTTCCAAATTATCTCCAAATCTCCAAAGATATACCAAGTAAACCTATTGAATAAGAGATATTATCGCTTAAGGCGGAAATGAATGCCGAAGTTTTGCCGAAGTTTTGCCAAAGTTTTGCCGAAGTTTGATATACTCACAATAAAAAATATCTACCGTGGGTATTTCCAAAATTATCTCCAAATATCTAAATGAAATATAATGTTGTTTCTAATATTTTTCGTGGTTTTTCGTGTGATTTTGTGGCAAAATAATATCTTGGAGTAAACAATGATTGCATTAATAATGGCTGGCGGTATTGGAACACGATTTTGGCCTTTGAGCACAAAAAATAAGCCGAAACAATTCTTGAATATTCTCGGCAATCGCTCAATGATTCAGCAAACTGTGGATAGAATTTCATCACAAACTGATTATAAAAACATTTATGTGGTTACGAATTATGAGCAGAAGGAATTAGTAAAAGAGCACTTACCACAATTGCCTGCAGAAAATATTATTGCAGAACCAGTGGGCAGAAACACTGCGGCTTGTATTGGACTTGGAGCGATTTTGCTGTCTGATAAATATACTGCTGATGAAACAATGCTTGTGCTCCCTGCTGACCATTATATTGGAAAGCCAGAAAAATTTTTAGAAATTGTTTCATTCGCTTCACGATTTGCCAAAGAAAGTAAAAATTTAATTACTTTCGGAATTAAACCTACTTTCCCGGCAACAGGATATGGATATATTGAATCTGAAGAAAAAATCACCGATGGGAAATTCCCTATTTATACTGTAAAAAGATTCAAAGAAAAACCAGATTTGGAAACTGCAAAAGCATTTGTAAGTTCAGGATATTTTTTCTGGAATAGTGGTATGTTCCTTTGGCGAATTGATGCTATTTTAGATGCAATCCAGAAATATATGCCCGCTCTGTTCCTCAATCTGACCAAAATTAAGGAACTCCTGAAAAACAAGAGATGTTCAAAAATTAAAGAAATTTATCAAAATCTAGAAAGCATTCCAATTGATATTGGAATTATGGAAAAGGCGGAAAATGCCACAGTTATTCCCATAGATATTGATTGGAACGACATTGGCAGCTGGCAAGCAGTTTATGATTTGATGCCAAAAGACGAAAATGGAAACTGTTTTACTGGAAATATTATCAACCATAATTCAAAAAACAATTATATTTTATCAGAGAATAAGAAAAAAACCATCGCTCTTGCTGGAGTTGAAAACTTAATCATTGTAGACACAAAAGAAGCACTTTTGATTTGCAAAAAGGAAAAATCCCAGGATGTGAAAAAGATTGTAGAGATACTAACCCTCAAAAAACAAGATGAATAAGAATATTTTCCGATTCCCTCAATTCATCAGATTTGCAACTATAATCTTCGCATTTTTGGCACTAATATGGGCAATTCATTTCATCATTTTTGAATTTGGGCAAGCACAAAAATGGTTTCAAAAAGCCACACCATTTGTAATTCTCCTTTTAGTTATAAATGTTCTTCGGAGAAATTTATTAACTCCGAATTCAATTCACTTTTACAATGATTATCTTGAATTTAAGTTTCTATTAAAAGGGGCTATAAAGATAAATTGGAATGATGTAAATAAATTGGAATTCGGAAGTAAAAGACTTAAAATGATTGTGTTGACATACAACAAAAATGGAAAAGACAAACTAATTTTTATTCCTCGTGGAATCCGTGAGATAATCACTGCACTCAATCGGATAGCAGAACACTCCCCGAATTTGCAATTGGATGACTTTATGAAGACAGTAATTAAAAACGAAACTTGAAACTGGAAATTTGAAATTTGGAGAGGAAGCGTGGAGGTAATTTTAGGATAAGAAATGGCAAAAACAGGTTAATAATTTTCAGATGTTTCGTTTTTTCAACCCTATTCAGCCGAGACAAAATTATAATTCTAAAATAAATCTTTGCGTGCTTTGCCTGTCCCGTTAAATGCAATTTACCCCGTAAAGTGGATACCTACGTAACAGGGAGCTATTTAATCGGGGCGACTCTGCGGTGAAATCTACCAATGAAAAAAGTTCTAATAATAACTTACTATTGGCCCCCTGCTGGTGGACCTGGAGTTCAGCGTGTTAAACATAAATGTGCAAACATAGAGTTGAGTAAAAAAATATGGAGGCGTTATGTTATCTAAAGCAATAGACTACCAAAAAAGTATTAATGAAAAAATCAAATTTCTTGATGAAGAAAAATTGCAAGAAATTTATCGAATTGTGGAAATTTTTTATAAAGATTTTGCTGTGCAAAAGAAAGGATTGGAAAAATTTTGTGGGTTTTTAAGCGATGAAGATGCGGCTAAAATGACGCAGTTAATTGCTGAAGAATGTGAAAGGGTAGATTATAATGAATGGTAAAATACTTTTAGATACAAATATATTAATTTCCTTTTTTAATGGAAATATTGAATACAAAAATAGGTTGGAAAAATTACGAATTTTTGTCCCTACGATTGTTTTTGGTAAACTTTATTTCGGTGCAGAAGAATCAAAAAATAGGCTTCAAAATTTGAAAAAGATAGATGAATTTAAAAAATACTGTATAGTTTTAGATGTTGATGATTATACCGCAAAAATTTATGGAAAGGTTAAAAGTAAATTAAAAAAGAGAGGGAAACCAATCCCAGAAAACGATATTTGGATTGCTTCAATTGCAATTGAAAACAACCTACTATTAGCAACACAGGACAGTCATTTTGAAAATGTTGAAAACATAAAAATTGAAAATTGGTAATATTTATGAAAAAAGTTCTAATAATAACTTACTATTGGCCCCCTGCTGGTGGACCGGGAGTTCAAAGAGTTTTAAAATTCTCCAAATATCTACCTGAATTCGGTTGGCAACCAATAATTCTTACTGTGAAAAACGGAGAATATCCCGCCATTGATGAAACACTGAAAGACGATATTCCCGAAAATTGCAAGGTTTACAAAACAAAGTCAATTGAGCCAAACTTGCTTTATAAGAAATTTACTGGAATGAAACCAGATAAGAAAATCCCCGTGGCTGTTTTGGCTGAGAAAAACCTGAATTGGAAAAAGAGATTGGCTAATTGGATGCGGATTAACCTATTTATCCCTGATGCTAAGATCGGATGGATACCCTATGCAGTAAGGAAAGGCAAAAACATTATCAAAAGTCAAAAGCCCGATATTATCTTTTCATCTTCACCTCCACCAACTGTGCATTTGATTGCTAAAAAATTGGCAAAATGGAGTAAGATAAAATGGGTGGCTGATTTTCGTGACCCCTGGACCAGAATTCATTATTATAACAAGAAGAGGAACAAAATATCACAATGGATTGATAATAAATTGGAAAATAAGGTTATAACTTTTTGTAATAAAGCAACTTGTGTAAGTACTCAATTTCCTGAATTAATAAATATAAAAGAAAATGTTAAGTTTGATATAATAAGTAATGGTTATGATGAAAGTGAAATGCAATGTAAAAGAAATAAAATTAATAGTTTTAATATTATTCATGTTGGAAGTATAAATATATCTAGATATTATGGAGAATTCTTTAAAATTATACGAAAATTGTTAAATAAAAATAGGTTGGATAGAAACAAAATTCAATTGCTTTTAATTGGAGAAGTAGAGAAGTCTATAAAACAAATGTTAGAAAGGGAATTAGTAGAATTTGATAATATAAAATTCATTGGATATGTTTCACATCAAAGTTCAATTAATTATATGTATCAAGCTAATATATTACTTTTATTTCTTGAAAATGTAGAGAATTATGAAGGACATATTCCTGGTAAACTATTTGAATATATAGCCACAGAAAATTTTATTTTGGGAATTGGTCCAAAATATGGGGATGCTGCTGATATTTTAGAAAAGACCAAAACAGGTAAAATGTTTGAATTTAACGAAATTGATGGTATAAAGAAAGAAATAGAAAAGCAATATGAGAATTGGGAAAAAGGGATTAAACCTGAAGTTAATAAAAATGAAATTGAGAAATATTCACGAAGAAGATTAACTTATAAACTCACTGAAATTTTTGATTCTCTAATATGAGTAAGAAATTAATTTTTATGCTTAAAAAGTTTGCGACTGATTTGAAATCCCCTAAAGTAAGATATAATATTAGTAATGATTTGCATTCTAATTTATTGAAATATTATTATTTTGTTTTTGAAGAAGAAAGAGTTTCTGCTGGCAAAGACCAGGCATTAATAAGTAAATGGGATAATAATGGTATTCCTCTAAATAAAACCTATATTGATGTAAAGGATAAGAAATATGTCTACTTTCCCATAACTATTGGACAGGTTGGATTGGCTGTTTTTCATACTTATTTAAAAACTAAATCTGAAAGTGATAAACAGCGATTTCTCAAATTTGTTGATTGGTTTTATGAAAATTCGGAGATAACTGACAATTTGGGCGTAAGATGGCTAACTGATGTATCTTTACCACAATATAAAAATCCCGGACCCTGGCAATCAGCCTTCTCACAAGGAAGAGGAATATCAATACTTCTTCGGGGATATCAATTAACAGGAAATAAAAAATATGCTGAAATGACTGAAAAAGCACTTATCCCTTTCACCAAACCAGTTTCTGAAGGCGGAGTAACTTCCTTTACAAAATGGGGACCCTTTTATGAAGAATATACTGCAGAAGTTCCAACTTTAGTTCTAAATGGAATGATATTTTCTTTATGCGGAGTTTATGATTTTGCCCGTGTTTTTCTAGAAAATAAACTGGCAAAAAAAATCTTTGATGAGGGCATACAAACATTAAAGAACACTTTACCAGAATACGACTTGGGTTATTGGTCACGATACAACTTATGCAAAGCAGATTGGTATCCAGAAATTGATCCTGCGACAATTGGATATCAAAGACTTCATATAACGCAATTGGAGATGTTGTATAGATTGACAAATGAAGAGATATTTAAAAAATATGCGGAGATATTTAAAGAGCAAGATAATTTATTAAATGCAATACGAATGTATGTAGAAAAGTATAAATCACTTAAGAAACTAAATAGACTATAAATGGCTGGAACTTTACTGTTAATTTCAAAAGATAAAAAAAACACCAAACAACTGCTATCAAAAATAGACCAATTGAAAACCTATATAAACAATACTTATGGCGAGTATTTCAAGAACATAATATTTAGAAACATATCGCCGTATTGCCATTTGGTTGAATTCAGACATAATGATAAAGAGAAATTTTATATAGATAAAGAAGGAAATTGGCTTGCTTACGAAGGCACTGTTTTTGCTCTTGACGAAACCAAAACTTATGATGCTGAAGATTTGTTAAATTTATACAAAAATTATGGTGAAGATTTCACAAATAAATTGGATGGACATTTTGTTATCAAAATTTATGATGCAAAACAAGATAGTTATCTGATTATCAATGATTTTATAAAATATAAAACAAATTTTTTTGCAGAAAGTGAAAATTTTTTACTATTTACTCCATTTTTGCTCACCACAGGGATAATAAAAAAGCTTGAGTTAGACCAGCATGCTTTTAACGAATTTATGTGGCGCTATTCTATTTTATCAGAAAGGTCAATCTTGAAAGGTGTAACAAGACTTGCGCCCGCAGCAATTTATAAAATTCAACATGGTAAAATAACTACAAAAAGATACTGGGAATGGCCTCACTATTATACAAAACTATCCTTCGCCAATTCGGTGGATAAAATGGTGGAAAGTATCAAAGAATCCGCGAGATTAATTGAGCATTCTTTTGGGAAGCCATGTCTGGATATGACAATGGGTCAGGATTCCCGGACAATTATATCTGCATTCACCAATCAAAACTTACCTTTTGTAACTTCTACTTATGGTAAAAGTGAATTTTTCGAAGTACAGGCAGTAAAAGAAATGGCGAAGCGACATAATATTGAAAATCATAATATACAATTAACTCAGAACTATATGGAAAATCTTTGGAATTACTTTGAAAAAGCAGTCCTTTTAGGAAGTTGTGAGTTGCCCGGGTATCTATTAGGTAGAATTTTATTTATGAAAAACGAACAATTAAAGCTTGGCAATGCGCTTATAAATGGCTCGGATGGGCAGTTTTATAAAAATGGTCTATGGATTGAAATGTATACTTTCAATTTTTACATAGAACCCAAAAAAGTTAACATTAGTTTGTTCTTAAAACTTAGAGCTTTAAGTAAGAATTATTTTGACAAAATATTTGAACCCGATTTTTTGGAAATTAAAAATGATTCATCTCATTATTTTGAAAATATTATTAAAAATACTATAAAAGATCATCTTGATAGTCCAGTTTCTATTCAAATGGACAAATTCAGTTTATATCGCTGGACAAATTTTTTAAACGCAACAAATAGTACAGGTTGTCTATTTTCAGATTCCCTTTCACCGTTATTAATGCGAAGGAATTTGGAGTTAGCACTTCAAATCCCTGTGCGATGGAAATTTAATAGTTCAAAGTTTCAACGGGCAGTAGTTTATAAATTAAATCCGGAATTGGCGAGAGAGAAAACCGATATGGGTGGAATTAATATGGTTCCTAAAAATGTCTTTACATATATCCCCTTCTGGTTTCGCTACTCTTATTTTCAATCAAGAAGATTGAGAAATAAAATCAAAACCATTTTAGGTATACCTGTTGATACGGAATTGCAGGAAGCTTGGGATTATTTGCCAATTTACAAATTACTTTTTCAGAATAAGAATTTTCAGAAGAATCTAATTTATGAAAATATGTATTTATCTGAAATTATTAAAGAAGATGAATGGAATAATCTTCTTGATAATTACAAAAATGATGATAATTTATCTCTTAATGATTTTGAATATATTTTTAAAATTGCAAGTATTGGATATTTTCTGAGTAAGGCAAACGTAATAAGAAATGATTGATGAAAATTGCCATTCTTGAATTGCACACTCATGGTGAATGCCTATATAGCTTTTGCAAAGCATTTGCGGGTTCAGAACACCAACTAACTATCTATGTCAATCATTCAATCTATCAAGAGCTGAGTGGTGAAAGTTTTATAGGTCAGTTTGATTGGAAAATTAAAAAACCAAATGTGTCAACTTGTAAATTCTTAAAAAGAAATATTAATTCTATCAATAAACATGAAATAGTTTTTATTGCTACTGTGGAATCAGATTTTCGAGCTTATGCTAAAATAAATTTCAAACCTGTGACAATTCTCAGAATACACAATGCGAATACATGGCTAAACGCACAAAAAAGTATAAATATTAGCTTTTCTCCATATTCTTTATACAAAGATATGTCCTACTTCATTCGAATTTTCCTTATGGGGCTTGATTGGTATTATAAAAATAATATTTTACACAAAGTAGATTATTTGACTTTCCCAAGTAGTAGCATAAGTCAATATGTACAAAAACAAGGACTAACCGCCAATTACAAAGTAGGGTCACAGATTCCTTTAGCTGTTTATGATTCAAAGTTTCTAAAAGAACCATCCATAGATTCAATTTCAATAACAGTTCCTGGTGGAATTGATGAACGAAGAAGAGATTACAAATTACTTCTTAAAGTGTGGAAACAAATTGTACCTGAATTTAAAAAAGTTGTACAATTGAACTTTCTAGGAAAAACAAAAGGAAAATATGGAAAAGACATAGAAAAAGCATTTGATTATTTACAAACTGATAATTTTATTTTTAAAAATTTTATTAAAAGAATACCACAATTTGAGTTTAATTCAGTAATGAAAAAAACTGACATTCTTTTATCTCCAATTCTTCTTGATACTCGATATAAGATTTACCATGAAAAGTACGGTTATACAAAAATTGCTGCAATTGAATCAGATATTATGCGGTATGGGAAACCCGTAATTTTACACTCGGAATATCCTATAAATAAAACATTTGCTCCGATAATTGACCAATATGATTCTAGCGAAAAGTTGGCAGAGCTGCTCTTATCCTATATAAACGAGGATCTATTGTTTGTTCGTACGAAGAACATTGAACAATTACTAGAAAATTATAAACCAGAGAAAATCCGCAAAAAGATTATTTACTTTTTCTCGTCTGCTGTTCAAAAAAAATAGTAATCTTGATTTCAAGAATCTCATCATCTAGAAGATTTATTTACTTGAAAGTAACTAAGTATCATAAAGAAATTTAACATAAAATATTATAGCTAAAGTGAGAATTAGGAGTTACACATATATGAAAGGTTTTTATAAAATTGTGATAAATTGGTTTGAAGGTTATTCCAATGACTAAAATTACAATCCATGGATTTTACGGTTTTGGGAATTTAGGTGATGAGGCTATTCTTAAAGCCATATTGCAAGAATTTATGAAAACACCAAATATTCAACTGGTTGTATTTTCGAAAACTCCAAAACAGACAGCTAAAAAGTATGGAATAAAAAGTGTAAATTCAAAAATAAGAAAAGGATTATTACGCATAATTTGGGAGATAAAAACAAGCAATCTGTTTATTCTTGGTGGTGGGGGTCTTTTAAAAGATTATGGAAAAAGTTCATCAAATCTAAAACATACGCTAAAATTACTTAGGCTTGCTCAAAAATTGAATGTAAAAACTGCCCTACTTGCTGTAGGTGTTGAAAATATAAGATACAAAGATTCAAAAAAATTACTTAGTGATATATTAAATAAAGTTGACTTGATAACTGTAAGAGATTGCAATTCAAAACAGATTTTGATAGATATTAAAATTACAAATAAAATAAAAGTAGTAACAGATCCTTCTGTATTGTTAGCTAATATTAACATTAGTAAAATTAAAGATATTTCAAAGCCACCGAAAGTAATTATTTGTATTCGTCATTGGTTTGACAAAGGATTCTTTATAGAAAATCCAGAAATTAATGATAACTTTATACGGTCTGTAAGTTTAGCGGCGGATTATCTTATAGAACATTATAATGCGAAGATCGAATTTATACCAATGAGGATTACATCTTATGATGACGATAGAATTGTTGCACAACAGGTTGTATCATATATGAAACATAAAGAGGGAGCTCATATACATTCATATGCGCCAGAGGTAGATGAATTTATTGAGATCTTACAGCAAAGTTCTTTAGTTATTGGCATGAGACTACATTCATTAATTATAGGGACGTCAGTTGGTGTTCCTGTAATTGGATTAGAATATATGCCAAAAGTTAGAGCATATATGGACAGTATTAGCCAAGGTGGATATTCTTTGGATTTAGAGACAATAACGAGTGAAAAATTAATAAGGATTATCGAAAAGACATTCAATAAATATAAAAATCGTTCTCAAATAATAGCCTCGGAAGTTTATAGGCTTCAAAAAATTGCCAGGGATAACATAACTGAATTAGTTAAACTCTCGGGAATAAAGCAATGATGGAATATGATATTTTATAAATTTAGATTGAAAGGAGCATTAAGTTGTGGAAAATCCTAGTAAGATAGTATTCTTTGGGGATTCAATAACTAAAGAGTATGTCCCTAGATTTGAAAAAGTTATCAAAGAAGAATATCCTAAGCAAGAGACTGAAATAATAAATGCTGGGGTAATCGGAGAAACATCAAGAGATGGTTTGAAAAGAATTGAGCAACTGGTGGATGAATCTCCACAAGTAGTAGTAATTGGATTTGGTATGAATGACTGGAGAAAAGGAATTTCTAAGGAAGAATTTAAGAAAAATATTTCCAAAATGGTAGATGAATTTGAAAACAATAATGCAAGAGTTATTCTGGTAACTTTAAACCCAAATCATCAAGGCTTTTTGAAAGGAACAAGTAAAGAAGTGGATGAATATAGTTGTATAATTAGAGAGATAGCAACGGAAAAGAGAATAAAAATAGCGGATGTAAATTCCCTATGGAGAAGAGAGATCAAACCTGTTCAAATTGGTCTCAAAGATGCGATACATCCCAACGACTTGGGGTATAGAGTAATTTGCAAGTCTCTTATGAATGTTGTTCCTAGACGCAATACAGTAGTGCTCTGGCAATACAATGGTCGTGAGGCAAAGTGTAACTATCGTTGTCCTTATTGTTATTACATAGGACTCCATCATCCGAGCGACAAGTTTTTTGGTAATATAGAACAATGGCATAACGGATTCAAGAGCTCCTTTGGAAACCAACACCTCGTGTTTTATCTTGCTTTTGGTGAACCAACCATTGGCAAAGCGTTTTATGATATTGTCGAAATGGTTAGCTCGGAACCCAACTGGGCATTGCGAATAACAAGTAATGTGTCTCAGTCTCTGAAGAAATTGGTCATAAGCAAGGTCACAAGAGAGGGGAGACTGCATATCAATGCTTCTTTTCACCCATTAGCGGTTAATTTAAAAGAATTTCTAAAAAAGATACTTTTCTTAAGAGAACATGGCATAGAAGTACCCATTGTATATGTAATGTATCCCCCATTTTTAAAAAGATTTGAATCAGATATTGCAATTTTCAGTAAGTATAACTTCATTATCCATGCTAGAAGATTTCAGGGAATCTATAAAGGTAAAGTATTCCCTTATGCTTATACTGATAGAGAAAGACAATTTATTGCTAGGTATTCTGATGATGGGATGATAAAATATATGTTAAATCCACAGCGCAATACTGGAGATCTAACCTTTTCGGGATTACATTTCTTTATTGTGGACAAAGTGGGTAATGTAGGGTATGATTCAAACCTATTCAAACCAAATACTCGATATCGCTATGTTTTTGGAAACATCCTTAAGGGAAACTTCTGTCCACTATTGGAACCAGGACCTTATCCGGGATCACGAGAGGGCACAGTAGACGGTGTGGCCAACCTTGTAAAGTTAGGTTATCATGAATTGGAAGGGAACAATGTATTATCCTTTGCTCGACAGGGGGGAGTATATCGCACTGATGATAATATCTTCTATAAGAATTTGCATACTAACTTCGATGACAGTCTAATAAGAGCAGAATATAATTTTCCTCCTCGCAATATTAAAGATAGATATTTCATATTTAGAAATCTGACTATGAGAAAATACTTAGGGTATTTAAGTGAAAGAATAAGGCAATCTTTTATCAAATTAATAATGAGTAATAAATTCATCCGAAAACAATTAAGATTTATCAAACGAGTTGTGGGTAGATGAAAATACTTTTTATTCCACTTGACACCTGTCTATAGTAATCCATATCAAGTGCTTTTACCAGATTCCTTAAGAGAGAAAAAGTTAATATTGTTTTTCGAAATTTTAATGATTCACTTTCAAATAATGATATGTTAAATAAAGTAAAAGATACTCTCAAACATTCTGCCATTTACAGTCTTGGCAATATTGCTACCAAACTAATAGGCATTGTTCTTTTACCTTTATATACAAAACATATAACAGTTTCTGAATATGGTGTACTGGGAATCCTGGAAATTACAATAATGATTCTGACTCAAGTATTGATTTTGGGTCAGTCGCAAGCATTTCTAAGATTTCACGATTTGGAAGAATATAAGGCAAAAAGAAAATCAACACTCTTTACAATATTTGTTTTTCTGTTTGCCATCGCGTTTTTATTCAATTTATTTGGTCAGAATTTAAACACAAAATTATCCTCATTATTTTTCAAACCATCTCAATTTACTATCTATTTCAAATTATGCTTTTATATAATTTTCTTACGAATCATAAATAACCTTTTCCTCAGTGTGTTGCGTGCCAAAGAAAAATCTGTATTTTATGCAACTGCAAATATAATTAAAATAGCCATTATTTTAGGATTCAATATCTATTTTGTTGCGTTTGCAAAGATAGGCGTAAAAGGAATTTTGTATTCATATCTAATCGGAGATGGTTTACTATTTCTTATTCTCTTTCCTAATATGATTTCTGAGATGATCCCGAAGTTTGATAAAAGAATATTAAAAGCGGCAATCCTCTTCGGCTTTCCATTAATATTTACATCATTAGCTGGAATGTTACTAAATATGGGAGATAGATATATTCTAAAACTTTTAATTAATTATAAAGAGGTCGGGCTTTACAACCTCGGATATAAAATTGCTGGAATTTTGAATGTATTTCTTATCCAATCTTTTTCTTTAGCATTACTGCCAATTGCTTATAAAATGTATGGGAAAAAAGGTGATAAAAGATATTATAGCAAGATGCAGACTTATTTTGTATTTGTGCTTTTCTGGGCTGGGCTTGGTTTGGCATTCTTTAGTAAAGAAATCATTAAAGTTCTTGCCTTAAATCCTGATTATTGGCTTGCATATACAGTTGTACCTTACATTATTATTGCTTATATATTTAGCGGTGCGAAATCTGTAGTAAATCTTGGATTATACTTGAAAAGGAAAACAAATTATATTGCATATAATACGATTGGTGCCGCAGTCTTGAATATTGGCTTAAATTTTATTCTCATCCCTAAATATAAAATGATTGGTGCAGCAGTAGCCACAATTATATCTTTTGTTGCTCTGTATTTTGTTACATATTTTGTATCAAACCGTTTTTATAAAATTCCTTATGAAAATTTGAAACTTTTAAAGATGTTTGTTGTAGCAATTGTTTTATTCTTTTTATCTACTCTAACTGCAAACTTAATTATTTTGCCAAAAATTTTAATAAAAGTTGCGATGTTAGCCTCATTTCCTTTTATTTTGTATCCTATGAAATTTTATGAAGAGATTGAACTTATAAGAATAAAACAAAGTTGGAAGAAATGGAGAAAAAACTTAGTTAACTGGTGAACTGGTAAATTGGTGAACTGGTTCACCCCGTTAGATATTAATATTTTTGGTAAATATGTTATATTATCAGTTAATTGGCTAATATAAAAAGAGAAATATAAATTTTTTCTTATAAATCATCTAACGGGGTAAATTGGAAACCGATTACTAATTCACTGATTTACAAAGAGGTATAAATGGCTAAAAAGATAAAAAGAGAAATTAAACCAAGTAAGGTAATCAAAGAGAAAAAACCTACAATTAAACTAAAGGATTATCAAAAAAATCTCATCACTTTCGGAATAGTATTTGTGTTATTGCTTATCGTTTTTAGCCCAATGGCATTTCAAGGGATGCGTCCCGGCGGTGTGGATGTTATCGGTTCAAAAGGTAGTTCTCATCAACGGATAGAATTTCAAAAGAAAACAGGAGAAACCGTTTATTGGAATTCACCCGTATTTTCAGGTATGCCTATCTATCATCGCATTGGTGGAAAGGCATTCTCTTTTGATACAATATTAAGTAAATTTTTTAGCAAAATATTATATGTAAATATCTGGATTTATCTCATCGGATTTATCGGAATGTTCTTTCTTTTGAAATTCTTTAATCTGAATTATTGGTTGGCGGTGTTCGGGGGATTAGCTTTCATTTTTATTCCGCATTATATGTCGCTTTTAAGTATTGGACACTTTGCTAAATTCCGTCCGATAATGTATATACCGCTGGTTACATTCTTCTTTCTTTCATTTCTGAATAAAAAGAATATAATTTTCCCCGCCACAGAGTCACGGAGGCACAGAGTTAGGTTTTTTAATGTAATTTTTCCTCTGTGTTCTCTGTGTCTCTGTGGCAGTTTTGTCGGATTTATATTTGCTTTTTCTGTGCAGATTAGAACACAACATTATCAAATACTTTTCTACCAAATTCTCATACTACTTTTCACAGGACTTTACTATCTCATAAAAATGTTAAAAGAGAAGCAAATAAAAACTGCTGGTTTGAAACTTATTTTGATAGTTGCTGCTTCCGCTCTGATAATTCTAATGGTAGCACAACCTTTATTTGTAACAGGAGAATACACTCCATACTCCATTCGCGGGGGGACTGGAGAAAAGGGGTCTACGGGATTGGAGCTGGATTATGCAACAAGTTGGTCATTTCATCCAACAGAAATCCTGACTTGGCTAATGCCGAGATTTTTCGGTGGCACTTCGGGGGAGGTCTATACTGGGAATAAAGTGGAACAATTAAAAGGAAGACAAATTCCAGGTTATTGGGGACATATGCCTTTTACTCAAGCTTATGACTATATTGGTGTGGTTTTGCTTTTTCTTGCATTATTGGGTTTGATTTTGAATTTCAGAAACGGCTTTATCAAAACTTTATTTGCACTTTTTATTCTTTCACTTCTGCTCTCATTCGGTAGACATTTCCCATTGATTTATAATCTCTTTTTCAACAATATTCCATACTTTAATAAATTTCGAGTGCCTGCTATGATTTCTGTGATAATGCAAATAATTATTGTTATCTGGGCAGGATTTGGACTAAAAAGTTTAATGGAAAATGGAGAAGGGAAAACGGAAAAAGGAAAACGGAAGAGTGAGCCCATACCTATACTCCATCCTCCGTCCTCCATCCTCCGTCCTCCATACTCCATCCTCCGTCCTCCGTCCTCCATCCTCCATCTTAAAATCATAATTGGAATTGCTATTTTTCTAATCATTTTAGGATTGATTCCACAAATATTTGGCAATAGTTTTTCGTTAGAGAAGATTGGTGAAAAAGCTCAATATGAACCTCAAGTTATCTCACTTTTCAAATCAGCCAGATTAGATATGATGCAAACAGATGGATTAAGATTGATTCTCTTCACGATTTTGACTGCAACAATCATTCTGCTTTTTGTAAACAAAAAAATCAAACCGAACATTTTCTTTTTGGGAATAATAACTTTACTTTTGGTTGACCAAATTCCCTATGTAAAAAAGGCAGAGGGTGAACTAAACAATCCTGTTCAAATGGAGAAAGAATACTTTGCGAAGTCCTCTACAGATAAAGTTATTCTTCAGGATACTACTTACTATCGTGTATTTCCAATTACAGAAAATCCGTTTAATACAAATGATTGGTCGTATTATCACAATTCAATTGGTGGATATTCCGCAGCAAAACTTCGTATTTATCAGGATATTATTGAAAATTGTTTATATAAAGGTAAGAATCCACAACTCCCAATCAATTGGAACATTCTGAAAATGCTCAATACAAAATATATTATTTCAACATCGCAACTGCCAACAGAAAATCTTAAACCATACTATTATGATAAACAGAAAAAATATTTAATATATAAAACAGAAATAAATGCAAAACCTGCATGGTTCGTTGATAGAATAGAAATTATTCCTGATACTTGTAGAGAAGAGAGATTTGCTGCTCTTAATAATCCAAATTTTAATCCTTTCCATACTGCAATACTTGAAAAAGAACTTGAAGTTTCCGCCAAAGGCGGATCCTTTGGAGAAATACAATCACCTGACTCTTCTTATGTAAAAGTTCAAGAAGCATCATTTAATAAAATGCAATATAAAATCTATACTGATAAACCTACTCTTTTTGTCACCTCTGAAATTTATTATCCGAGAGGTTGGAAATGCTTTGTTGACGGTAAGGAGACAGAAATATACAAGACCAATCACATTTTGCGTTCAGTATATATTGATTCTCCGGGTGAGCATGAAATATTATTTAAATTTGTGCCCGACACATTTATTAAATATTATCATATTTCAATGATTGGGCATGTTATTGCATATTTACTCCTAATTGCTGCTGCTGTTTTCACAATAAAATGGAGGACGGAAAAACGGAAAACTGAGGACGGGAGAACGGATGAAAAGAATTGAGAAGTTTGAAGATTTAGAAGTTTGGCAAGAAGGGATGAGATTGGTTGTAGAAATTTACCAACAATTTAAAAAAATCAAAGATTATGGCTTCCGAGATCAAATCCAAAGAGCAGCAGTTTCAATTCCATCAAATATAGCAGAAGGCTTTGATAGAGGGTCAAATAAAGAATATATCCATTTTTTGTATATTGCAAGGGGTTCTTGTGCTGAATTACGAACACAGCTATATCTTGCTCTAAAAGTTGGTTTTATAAATAAATCTAACACTCTTGAGCTTGGACGGAAAACGGAATAAGGAAAAATGGAGGACGGAGGACGGATGAAAAGAATTGAGAAGTTTGAAGATTTAGAAGTTTGGCAAGAAGGGATGAGAATGGTAATAAATATTTATAAAAATTTAACAGATTGTAAAGATTATAGCTTGCGAGACCAAATACAAAGAGCAGCAGTTTCTATTCCGTCAAATATCTCCGAAGGATTTGATAGAGGTTCAAATAAAGAATATATACACTTTTTATATATAGCACGAGGTTCTTGCGCTGAATTACGAACACAGCTATATCTTGCCCTAAAACTTGGTCTTATAAATAAATCCAAAGCCACGGAACTTATTGATAAAACTCATAAAATTTCTGCAATGCTCTACAATCTAATCAAGACAAGAAAGGAAAAGTTCTAATGTCCCATCCTCCGTCCTCCGTCCCCCGTTCTCCATCCTCCGTTCTCCATCCTCCATTAATTTCTATTATCGTTCCCGTATTTAATCGTGCAAATGAAATTGATGAATTTCTCGCTTCGTTTTCAGCTCAAACCATTAAAGATTTTGAAATCCTAATTATTGATGACGGCTCAACTGATAATTTAAAAGAAGTAGTGGAAAAATATAAAAAAGATCTGAAACTGCATTATTTCTATCAGAAAAATCAGGGACCAGGTGCTGCTCGCAATCTTGGAATGGAAAAAGCAAATGGTGATGTTTTTGTATTTATAGATTCTGACTGCACAGTTCCGAAAGAATATATTGAAAATTTAGAAAAACATCTAAAGGATGAAGATTTCGACACATTTGGTGGACCAGATACTTACAAAGAGGACTTTTCTCCATTTCTTAAAGCCGTAAATTATTCAATGACTTCGTTTATTGGAACTGGTGGTACGCGTGGCACTACTGGAAAAAGGGTAAGTAAATACTATCCTCGTAGTTTTAATATGGGAATAAAAAAAGAGGTTTATGAAAAAATCGGTGGAATGAATGAACTTCGTCACGGGCAAGATATGGATTTCTCAAATCGGATTTATAAAGCTGGTTTTAGAATAAAATTTCTTTCCGATGTGTTTGTGTATCATAAAAGAAGAACTAATTTGAAGAGATTTTTTAAGCAAATTTTCAATTGGGGAATTACTCGTATCAATCTTGGAAGAATTGATAAAAATATGCTTAAATTCGTTCATTGTTTACCTTTTTTTGTGTTATCAGGATTTATGTTGACTTTGATTTTTTCGTTTCGGTTTCCAATTTTTTGGTTATTTTTTTCTATTGAGTGTTTAATTGCGGTTTTTATACTGTCATTTGCATTTATCCAATCTACATTAAAATATAAATCCAGCATTGTGGGATTACTTTCAATAGCAACTTTGCTAATACAGGTTGTTGCCTATGGGCTTGGTTTTGGTGTTGGATTGATAAAATCAATATTTACTAAAAAGGGTAAGTTTATAAGAGGGTTTACAAAAAAATATTATGAATAAGATTTTGAATGGACTCCACCCGTCAAACTCGATTTTATCGTGACCCCGTTTCGGACCTGGAGAATGAGGTTCAGTCAATTCATTAATTCTTGACAAATTTATTCATATTTTAGATATAAGTTATTACTGGGTGCATAAAATTGTTTGCATCTGTATCCAATAGATAATACCGAGCAAAAACGGAGTGCTGAAACGAGGAGCAAAGCGACGAACTTTCAGCATATTAGCATAGGCGAAAAGTTCACCCCGAGTAAATCGGGGCTCGTTTTCGCACTCCACCATAATTTTTAGAAATAAAGTAAACTATATCATGCTCCCAGTAGTATTTCATATAAAAAAGTGAAAATCTTTCAGGAGGAATATTGGTATTAGAAAGATATTTTGAAAATAGAAGAGAAATAATAAACAGGGCTCTTGATAGGTATCTTCCACCTGATGATACTTATCCCCAGAAAATCCATAAAGCAATGAGATACTCAATCTTTGCAGGTGGTAAGAGACTTAGACCCATATTTATGATTGCCACTTATGAAATGTTACTTAATCGCAGAGATAAACGTTCTATCCAAAAAATTCTGCCAGTTGCCTGCGCTATTGAAATGCTCCATACTGCTTCACTTATTCATGATGATTTGCCATTTATTGATAATGCAGGCGAAAGAAGAGGAAAACCAAGTTGTCATAAAAAATTTGGTAATGCAATTGCAATTCTTACTGGAGATGCACTGATTACCCAATCATTTGAAACAGTTTTGAAATTAAGAAATCATAAAAAGGCATTAAGCTGCCTGGAAATATTACTCAATGCTTCTTCAACTCGTGGGATGATTGGTGGACAGGTAGTTGATATTATATCTTCACAAAAAAGAGTAAAATTGCATGTGTTACGGGATATACATCTGAAAAAAACTGGAGCACTTCTAAAAGCTTCTGAACAGCTGGCGTGTGTTATGGCAAATGCTAATGAGCAAATTACTAATGCTTTAGCTGATTTCGCCTTAAATATTGGACTTGCTTATCAAGTTATTGACGATATTTTAGATGAAGTAGGTGCTGATGAATTATTATATAAAGAATCCGGAGAAGACCATAGAAATGAAAAAGTTACATATCCTGTCTTACTTGGAATTGAAGAATCAAAAAAACAAGCGCTTAAGCTAATCCATGATGCTTCAAATATTATAAAATATATGCCAAATAATGATGTCCTAATGGAAATATTGGAAACAATAAGAGATAGAATTCCCTAACCTGGACAAGCCCCCAGTTAAATAGAAAAGAAAATTTAACAGGGCAGGCAGAACCAAACAGGAAATATTAATCAATAATAAAGCCAATAATTTCTAAATCCAAATTCCTAATGTCAAATAAAATGACAAA
>JACKQG010000262.1_pt3 | contig 20905 bp, 42 predicted proteins | sample 8237621 | NCBI WGS metagenome assembly JACKQG01 (sample SAMN15677084, study PRJNA649215) | marine metagenome | biome: marine; feature: Black Sea; material: saline water; isolation source: suspended particulate matter (SPM) from the Black Sea western gyre | collected 2013-06-09/2013-06-10 | depth... | reverse complement strand
GTCCATCTGCCCACTTTACTAAAACATTTTTATCTCCTCGAATCTCGATTACTCTACCAGCAACTTGAGGTTCGCATTTGATAAACTTTACTATGTCGTTTTGCTTTATTTTCATTCTCTAATTCTTGTCCTTATAAATACTATTATAACTTATTTTACTCGTTTGTCAAGTCTTTTTTAGAAAAAGATTTTCTCAAGCCTCTCAATGGACTCTTGGAAATAAACTTCATCAAGCTCGAAGCTAAGATAGTTTCGACCATTCTTCTTGGCTACTGCCGAGGTAGTCCCGCTGCCGCAGAATGGGTCGAGCACCAAGTCACCCTGGTTTGTGCTCGCCTTGATGATTCTCTCCAGCACCTCCTCTGGCATTTGACAAGGGTGTTTCTTCACACGCTCCTTAAAATTACCACACACTCTCGACATCTGCCAAGTATCATCTGGCACCTTCCCTTTACTGTTTGCTCGTTTGTCGTTATATTTCAGTTGTCTCGCAGAGGGCACACGAATGTCATCTACATTGAACGTGAAACTCTTGCGGTCTTTCGTAAAGTAGTGAATATGTGCGTGTGTTCTACTGAATTTCTTCCTGCAATTTTGACCAAAGGTATAGTACCACACAATCCAGTTTCTAAAATTCATTCCACTCTTTTTCAAAGCGATGTTTATCTCTGCGGAATATTCGTCCCCAATTGCGACATACATTGAACCACTTGGCTTCAGCACACGAACGCACTCGGCTATCCACTCCTGAGACCAGCTAGTGTATTCTTCGTAAGATTTGTTATCCTTGTATGAATTGTAGACGTAGCCAATGTTGAATGGAGGGTCTGCAAAAACTAAGTCAACACTTTCAGATTCTACATTTCGCAGAAGTTCAAGACAATCTCCCAAATAAACATTATTTCTCTCAATTTTCATTAGTCACTCACTCCCTATTCTAAAGCACATGTATATCATATCAGTTTGCCCCTAAGTTGTCAAGCACTTTTAGAATAAATTCTCAACAATTACGCTTGGCTTAAACTTAAACTGCAAGTCACTTGGGCTACCTGAGCCGCCCTTTCGCTGTGCCGTAAGTCCTGCACCCAGATTAATAGACCCTCGGGCGGTGATACGGACTTCGTAATTGCTTCGATAATATTCTATTATCTCGTCCATTCCAATGGTGTAGTACTTCTTATCATCGTCAATAACTTGCGTAATCACCATGTACCCTGGCTTCATCCCAGGGTCATCTCCGCAAAATACCTGATTCAATACCTTATCTCTATTATCCTTGAAGAATTTAAGAACTTCGGTGCGTTCGACTTCATTAATCTCGTTGAGGTTCGCCCTCCTGCCCAGGCGGTCTGACAACGGGGCTCGACTCGCCAAGATATCGCTCTTGCACTCTTGAGGGTGGAGTTCTCCAGTAAAGAGTTTTAAAACCTCACTCACCCTGTCACAAAACCCTAGTTTACTTTTGTAGTTACCCACAGACGTCCTACAAAGGTGATTGAAATCTGCTTCGGGCTCGTACTTCTTCAAGGAGAGGTAAACTGGCGTTTTAGATTCGCCGTTGATGATCACCTTTACATCAGGCTTTGGAGTGCCCTTTACCTTCTCAGCACTGATTAAAGCAGATGGAGATATACCAAGGGCTTGGCGTATTCCTCCTGATGTAAGTGCCATTTCAGGTGAATTCAACATCTCCACCACCTCATACTCGTTCGCAAAGCCAGACCTTGCTCCATAACCACTCATAGCGACCTCCTAAAAAAAGATTTGAATTATTACCACCAAGAGAGCAAGTCCAAAACAAATCATTGTCTTTGTCGTGAACATTGTTTCACCAAGGAGAACATAAGTCAGGATAGGGAAAATAACTATCCCTACACTGGATCCTATGAACCTCGCAGACCACACAGACTGCATTGAATCCGCTGCTGTTGTCCAAGCATAGTAGAAAAACATTGAGCAGGGAATCCCCCACGTCAAAGCAGAGATAAAAGCCTTATCTCTCCACCACTCCCAAATGTATTGAGAGTTGAGTTGAAACCAAGCAAATAGCTGTGCTAATGTAAAGAGAATAATGGCTTTTACAACTGGCGACATTACCCCTCCAGGAATCTTTCTGCTAATTCTTGGACTGTCTCTCGGAGTGCTGAAACATTTGCTACCTCTGTTTCTTGCTCCTCGATAGTAACATAAAAGGTGGTTGGGACATATTCTCCTTCGAACAAGGTCTCCCCGTGACTGGAAAAGAACTCGTAAGTCGTGGCGGCTGCATCACTCGTGTCTGACATCGCACTGGAGAGTTTGCCTAACAAGTCCTTATGGAAATAGAAAGTGTCCCAGTCTTCTGCTTGTTCTAGATACATTTGGGCAGCAAGTGCCTGGGCTGTTTCAAAGTCTGTTGCAGTCTTTGTCTCCGAGCTTGAGTTAACTCTCTTGTAGTCGTCAGTTGTTGATGTGCCTGTTACCACATAAATTGACTCGCCGTTGATTACATCATTCACTTTTGCTTTTCTCTCTTCGTCTTCTCGTTTATATCTAGCAGCCATCTCTTCATTTGTCTCTTGGTGAGTAGTGTATTTCTTTACAACACACCCAAACAACGATGTTTCGAAACCAATGTGACGCTTCTTGCCCTTGAACATCGCCTTGAACTCGTCCTCTGTGAGAACTTGTGTCGTAACGAAACTGGTTTCCCATTCTTGGTCGCTTGCCTGAACAATTTCATAGCAATGGTTTGGAGTGACCAACCGCTCGTCGTCGTCGTCAAGAACAATGTGCTCCCTGGTGGGAGAGTCATTGGCGAATGCTTTCTTACCTGGTCCTGAGTAACAACTAAACATGTCAAGGTTTCCGATGCCTTTCACGGGCGTTTCAGAAGACTTATTCATAAAGTTCTTTGTTCTGTTGTAAGTCCTCACGATAGCACCTGGGACAATACCCTTCTCTGTTAGACTTTCTACATAATCTTCCCTTACCAAGGTGCTTACCTTTAGGTAAGTTTGGAAGTCATTGCTAAGCTCTTCACACTGCTTACGAGTGTGCTTTGGATTTCCACAATATGTACACGGCATTATCTTAACTCCTGTCGTCGTTGTCTGGGCTGAATACTTGGACTTCCACATCACCGCTCATCGCTTGCTCGTAACTCTCTTGATATGTCTGACCGCTTGGAAGAACCCCATCGGCGTCGTAACATGGGCATAACTTTTCTGGAGGGAAATATGGTCCATGAGTTGGGCAAACACTCATCCGCATCACCTCAGTGAACCCAGATGGAATAAAACTCTTCTTTCTCTTACCAATCTTCTTCGCCTTGGCTCGTGCTTTTCGCTTTTCTTTTTTTCTATCTGAAGACATAATTCAATAACTCCTTCTTGCCGCTTGACCTCTGTTGGCGCTGGCATTAAACATTTTTCTCGCAAAACATGAAGATTTTGCATCGTTGTAATTGCTAAAGTATCCTTCAGGAAAAGCCGCTCTTACTGCTCTCTCGACCACTGTTGGGTTGAAATCAAACGAACCTGAAGTTGCGGATAATGCTGTGCTTACCCCGTAGCCCTTTTTGATTATAAACCAAATTGCTCGCCTGGCTGCTTCAGAGGTGTCACCGACAATATCTACCTCCCTCTTCCTATAGTTCACCGATGAAGGCAAGCCCAACTGAAAACACCTAACCTGTATGTCGAGCAAGTCTGAATAACTTTTCCCCCTCATTTCTTTCTCCTCATTTTTTTTCTTTTTAGGTAAGAACCTATCTCTGTTTCTGGCTCTTCGATTTCTTCCAAGCCTTCTTCCTCTTCGGGCTCTATAATGTCCCACTCTACTTTATCCATATTAGCATCTCCATAGATGGATGTCAAGTGTTTTTTTAGAGTCGCTTCAGTTTTAAAAGGAAAGCAAGTTGTCCTGCTTTTTATTCCTTCATCTTCAAGCAAATAAATTGTTACTTCCATTTTTACTCTCCGTTATTATCCAGCATCCTGGGTTTCTCCACCATTGAGGGTGAATGTTTAGTTCCCACTTCTTTGCTAACGAGGATAATAGTTCTTGATAATAGTCTGAGTGTCCAGTGATAACCGCAATAGGTAAATCGTCTATCTTCTCTAGAATAAAATCTTCTATTATCCTCGGAGCTTGTTCGTGGCGAACTCCGTGTAGATCAAGTGTTGGGAACTTATCTTTCATTTCTCATTTCCTGCCAGTCCGAAAACATGACACAGAGCAGAGCATAAATCGTTACATAACCAACATGAACTACGCTTATTTCTATTCCCTCGAACATAATAACACCTTATCACAGACAACTTGGAATGTCAAGCCTATTTACACTTGTTATGGTAAAAAAGATTCGTCGTAAAGTAAAAAAAGTAGCAATGAAAGCCTCGCTTGTTAGCATGGAACTCGAAGACGTTTCAGAAGAAAACAAAGAGCAAAAGAAGAAACTCAATGTTGACTTTGAGAAAGAGTTTGAGTTCCTTGAATGGAAGAGGCTCCAACAGGCAGAAGAAGAACTGGAAGAAACACCAGAAGGTGAAATCCCATTTGACTTGCCTGACGAAGACGTTCCCAGTAGTAATGCACCTAATGCTCCTGACGAAATAAAGAGACTTTATCGCTCGATTGCCCAGAAGACTCACCCTGATAAAATCAAAGACGAGCACCTCAATGACATTTTCAAGCAAGCAGCAGAAGCTATTGAAGATGAAAACTGGATGCTACTTGTAGAACTCGCTGGTGAGCTTCGAATAGACATTGAGTTCCTTTCCGATGAAACCTGTGAAATAATCGAACAAAGCATTCAGAGAAACGAGCAGCAGATAGCTGGCATCAAAAACTCTTTCTCTTATATTTGGTCCAAGCAAAGAGACGATGCGAGCCGTGATATCTTCAAGTCAATGTTCTATCAACAGTTTCAGATAAACGAGGATGAATTCAGCGAATGGCTAAACTCTACTTCTTAGCCTCTGCTCCTTGGGTGCAATCAGTCTTGGACTTGAATAAGATGGTCTTGGTCAGTCTCCTCAACTTAGCATTCTCAACCTCAAGACTCTGGGTGTAGCCCAATAGAAGAGGGCAACCCTTCTGAACTTCGTCAAAGCATTCGGTAAAGGCTGCTACCACTTCTGGAACTGCGAGGTCTGGTCTTGCCTGAGCAAAGATAATTCCAGAGAAGGCTCCCATAAAGAAAAGAATAAGTGCTGCGATAATGTTTTTCATTTATAACTCCCTCGATGAAATAGACTCAATTCTAAACCCAGCATAGGCTGACTTCTTCTTCATGTAGGCATGGGTTGCTGCTTCTGCGAAAGTCAAGAACTTTGCAAAGATGCTCGGTCTGCTTCCAGTGTCGTTTATAAATGTTATTTTCCAACTCTTCATTAGATTCTATCCTTGTTGCCAGAGAAGATGATTTCCATCCCTTCTCGTTTTAAATGTTCTTTAATGTACTGCTGCATGTCCTCAATAGAATCAAAGTCAAACTTGTCGTCTCCGTGATAAAGAACGAACCTGCCTACTTCTTCTAAGACATCGACCTTGTTGATTACAAGTGTGGTGAGTCCGTTGATGTCGATAGCCTTGGAGATAGAATCAATATCGAACCAGTCTATCTTTCTTGGACGACCAGTTGTTGCTCCAAACTCTTCGCCAACCTTTCTTATGGCGGCTGCCTCTTCCATCTCTTCCATTCCAAACTCTTTGGCACCAACATAAGTCTCGTAAATCTTTGCTGCCCCATAGACTTTGCGGACAGAATGGGCTGGAACACCATTGAGGACTGCTCCACCTACTGTGCAATGTGAAGAAGTTACATAAGGATAGTCTCCCCAGTCAACGTCAAGACCAAAGCCTTGGGCTCCTTCGAAAAGAATCTCAACCTGCTCATGCTCTCCGTTGTGGTGGAACTCTTGATAGACATCAATAAGATATTCTGCCAACTCTGGAACCTGCTCTGCTCTTACGCCTTTCCTGCCGTACTTATCTCGATAAGCTGGACCATTGCCTCTCTTGGTTGTTCCAATAGCTTTATCTTTATTGTCCTCGGCAAGGTGCCAGTCAGTAATGACATGGGCATTCTTCGCAATGGAAAGGAGGTTATCAATGTCTATGCCTGCGTCTCTTAGTTCAGCCATTTCTTCCAAAAGACGTTGAGGGTTGATAACGCAACCTGGACCAATAACAGACTCTATCCCAAAGAACACTCCGCAAGGAATAACGTGGGTGATAAACTTCTTACCCTCGTGATAAATGGTGTGCCCTGCGTTATGCCCTCCGTTGTAGCGGACGACGTGTGTGTAGTTCCCTTCTCGTGCGAGGTGGTGGGTAATTTTTCCCTTGGCGCAGTCTCCATATTGAACGTCAACAACGACGTCCGCTACAATGCTAGACATTTTATGTCCTTTCTGTTGTTTTATTTATTATAGCACTTACCTGTGTTATGTAAAGCTTTTTCTACCAAAGATTCTCTGACTTTCGAATTAACAACTCACGCATTTTGAAGAGTGCTTTTTCTTTTGACTTCGCTTCACACATAACATCGACGGGCAAGTGATAAGTCGTAACGGGTGTCCAGTAGGAATCAGAATGAGCCTGTGGTCTAATCTTAGGGTCGTTTTGCTCAATGTCCCTACCTTGAGAATAATGAACAACGGGTCTGATACCATTCCAGGTAGAAACAGCCAACTCCATCGCTTCTCTGTCAGTCAAGCCGCCTGTACAAAAAGTGTGATGATGTATATCATGAACAATCGGAATGCGAATAGCAGAGTAGATATAATCGTAAAGGTGCTGGGTGCTCCACATAGAAGCCTTGTCGTCGTTCTCTACTGTGATTCTATTCTGGGCATTGGGTGATAAGCGAAGGAAGTTGCTGCACCAGCGGTCTGCTGTGCCTGCGAAGTCTCCGCCGTAAGTGCCACCGACATGAATGTTTATCTTAGCATAAGGTGTAGCTTCTAGACCCATAAGGTCAAAGACTTCTGAATGAGTCTCTAACTCTTTGATAGTCTTTTCTACAACGTCAGGACGAGGTGAGCCAAGAACATTGAATGGTCCTGGGTGAGTTGTAATGCGGTGACCATTAACACCTGCGAACTCTCCAGCCTCGTCAAGAGCAAGAGCAATGTCGTCAAAGTCAGGTAGGTCACGAATGTTGTATTCGGAAGCCCAAGGGAATAGGTCAGAGGACAGGCGGAAGAACTTTATGCCGTGTGCTTCGTTCCACTCTAAGATAGTTAATAGGTCTTTGCAGTTCTGTAGAGCAAGCTCTGACGCATAGGGCAGACCCTTTGCAAGAAAGGTTCGCTTGACCATAGAGCGGTTGGTTGTGATGCGTGACTTCTTTGGTCCGCTGTTGAGCGTCTCGTTGATACACGGGTACCCGAGGTTGGGCATTTCCATAACTTTCTCCTTCATCGTTATGTAAACACTATAATATACTAGGTGAGGAATGTCAAGTCTTTTTATTGACTAAAACCAACTTTCTTGCCAGACTGCATTTTTGACTTGGTTCCAAGGAGCGAAGGTTGATTTGACTTCAGCGAGTGAATACATCTTTAGTAATTCTCCTCCGAAGGTTGAGACACCTGGGATGAGAGGCTTGGTAAGTTGCCAATGCCACCACTCCGCTCCAAGATAACTTCCGCCTCTCTTGAATGATCGCCGACACTTGATTCCTTCGAAGCCATGCTTTTTTGCTAACTCTGTAAAGGAGAAGAAGCGGTCTTCAACTATAACTCTTGTATTGTTGTAAGTGTAGGCTGTGATTTTTCTAACTGGAACATTTTCGTTTTCAGTTCTGCACCAAACATTCCAACCTCTGTCTCCTTCTTCTTCAATGACGAACCTTTCTTTCTTTGGGTTGTTCATTCCAGAATCAAGAGCCATATCGAAGGCAAGTCCAGTGTAGTGAAGAGATTTGATTGAGCGGCTTGCGGCTGGTTTGCTGTCCCTTAGAGAGCGTTTCGCTCCAGCCGACGTGATTACGCCTCCGAGGGCGAGAACGTCGTTGTGGAGGGCATTATAAGCCTCTGCTGCGTCTTTGCGAAGGCGAAAGTAGGGATAGCCCTGTGAGCCTTCGATTTGGTCGGCGTTGACCTTTGTCCAAGGTAGTTTTTGGAAGGTTTCTTCTGGGTCTGGCTCGCCGTCTATCTGAAACTGGAACTGTTGTGGTAGGAGGCTATTCATTATTGATAAAGTTCCTTTGCCAATGATGCCGTCGCCATAAAGGTCGTTGGCTTCTTGGAAAAGCTCTACCTGTCGTTGGGTTGCGGGACCGAAGTCTCCGTCAGCAACACCTACGTTATAGCCTAATTCTTTTAGGGCTCTTTGTAACTCTTTTACGTCAGTTCCTTTGGAACCTTTCTTTAATATCATTCATTTATTCCTCCTAACATTTTTAAGGTCCATCGTGCTGAAAAAACCTTCTTGACCATCAAGCCAGTGAACAAAGCAAACATCAAACTCCGCTGCGGGGGTGGCTGTCTCGGTTACGACGCCTAGTTTGCCTATAAGACTTCTATTATAGTCTATGCTCTCTCCACAAGCTGATAACTCTACTAAATCACCTATCTTCATTCTTCCTCTTCTTCATCTTCGAACTCGTCGTCGAAGTCTTCTAGCTCATCGTGTTCTGGTGGTGGGTTAACCCTGGATAATAGAATCAACTCATCTTCATAAAAATACTTGTCGTCCCAAAGAACTCCATGCGGTGAGTTGAGCCACTTTATCTTATAAATAAAATAAGGAATCTCAAAAAATGCGTCGGGATATCTTTTGTGGACGGACGTAATGACACCAATAACTTTTTCTGGCTCGCCCTGTGAAGGGTCTGCCTCGTTTTTCATAAACTGATAAGACTTGTTATAAAACATCCAGTAAAGACTGTAATCTTCTGCAACTAAGTCGCCAACTTGAAAAGCCAACTCATTATTCCTCCTCGGGGTGCCCTTCCTCTACTTCTTCTGAACATAAGTCCACAAGTGAGCAGAGTTTAGAGTCGAGATAGAGCATCAGTGCTCTCTTGAGCATTCGGTTCTCTTCCGTGAGAGCCTTGACTTCCATTTTGAGAACTTCCATCTCAGTAAGCTCGCTTTGGTTTTGTACTTTTATTTTCCTATCCTCCAGGTGCTTTCTGTAAATAGGTCTGCAAGTAAGGAACTTACTATTTTTCTAACTTGTCGAAACTGGTCAGTTCCTTTACAGAGTCTCGGAAATATTCCAAGTCTTCTTCCGAAAGGTGAGCTAAATAGGTGCTCTGCTTCTTGAGGCAAAGATTGTCAAGTAACTCAAATAGAATCTTGTCCGAGCTTTCACCTTTGAGGTGGGCTTCCAAATTAGAATCTATTTCGTGCAAAGCCTCTAGCATTATAGTTCGAAGCCTTAAGTTTTCCTTGAGGAGACCCTCGACCGCTTCAACTGCATAGTTGAGCGGCTTTGGGTTGGACCACATTAGCTTCTGAAAGTCGTTTAGGTTGTCTGAAAGATTCTTCACTATTCGCCTGCCACTGGTTCGCCAGTTGAAGCCTCAACTGTGGAGCCAAGCAAAATAGTATGGACCTCTGGGATGCCTGCTGAGACAAGACCCTTGAACCATTCGTTGAACCTCTTCTCTGACCACTTCTTTAGACCCTGGTCCTTCTTAAACCAAGCCTCGAACTCGTCAGTTAGTTCAATCTTGAATTCAAACTCTCCCTCTGAATGGATTGTTTCAATGTTTAGTAGCTTGAGTGCTGCTAGTGATTCGCTATTACTGTTATCGCTCATAATTTTTCTCCTAATAGATAAAATGTTGCCCTCCGAAGAGGGCTTATATTAAATAGTTTTTGGTAGTTTCTTTTTCACAACGAAAGCACAATCTCCTCGCTGTAAAATCTTTAACATTTCGCCCTCTGCTCTGGTTGCAGTGCTGAAGACAGCCATTAATAATGGTCTGTCTTTGTGCATCCCTAGCTTACCTGCGACCCATAGTTCAAAGAGCACTTACCCTTGCTCTATCAGAAGACCACCTGGTTCCAAACAATCATACGTCTCGTTGTCTCGGAACATTCGCACTCCGTGCTCTGCGAGTCTAAGAACGCCAAAAGGATGACACTCAGTAGATTGAAGAGCAGAATCGGCACACTCAGAAGTAAGACAAGTTTTCAAAATTTGACGAAGGTTGAAAGCATTCTTAGGAGTGTGTTCGTCATCGTCGCAGTCGTCTTGAAACTCTCTGTTTGCCGCTATAATCGCTGTCTTTAAATACTCTTTTGATACCCGAACTGGGATATTGATTGTTACAATGTCAGACATAATATTAATTCTCCTCTTCAATCTTGCGGATAGTGTGCTCGTGGTGTGAGCCGATATTCGTTGGCGTTAGGTGGCGATACTCTTGTGGGTTTCGCTTGTTCTCGACTAAAATAGGGTTTCGTTGCTTACGCATTGTTGCGTCCTTTCTCAATTCGTTTTTGAATAACATTAATTACTACTTGCTTTTTGAACTCTGGTTCGAGTTCTGATAGAATTTCTTGAACCTTCCCTTCACTAAGGTTCATTATTTTGTTAGCCATTCTGCGGACAGAGGCATTTGAAAAGTTAGTCATAGTTCGCTCCTCTTGATTACTTACTATTTATAGCAGATGCTGCTTGGTTTGTCAAGAAGTTTTTACACTTTTTTGCGTTCTTTCTAATAATTCGTGGAATGAAGGTAGAATGTGTTCGCCTCGCAGTTGATAAAACCTTCTGCAAAACCTCTCAGCCAACTCTGAAGTGACTGGGGTCTTGGCTTTCCAGTAGTGGTGCCACATCTTAAGTGTAGATTCAAGGGCAATGGTAATGTTGACCGTAGCGTAGGCACTTAGAATTCTTCCCTGCTTGGAAAGTGTGTCTCCTTGGGAAGTGGGATAGCCATAGAGTTTTGATATTTCCATGGCGAATGAACGGAACCAAGGGTCGCCATCGAAAATGTCTGAGGCTCCTTTATTCATGCCAAGATAAAAGTTTACGTTCTTTCTCATCATTTCTCTTTATCTCCTGTTTTCTTTATGTCTAACTATAACAGAAGAGAAGCTATTTGTCAAGGGAATGTGTAGATTATTTTTCTTCTACTTGAATGAGCATTGGCTTCACAATGAAGTTGCCGTTGTTGTCGGAAGGGGTTGGTTCGCCGAAGGAGTAGACGTTGTTTGTCTTCGTCATAGTGTAGGTTACACCTTCTACAATGATTGTCTGGTAAATAGCTGGAACAAGCTTGACCTTTGACGGCTTTGCTGTCGGGGTTATGAGGGGGTTAGCATAACCTGTTGCCGCTGAAGCAACGAGTGCTAGTGTTAATAATAATTTCATTTTTGTTCTCCATTTTCAGCCTCTACTGAGGTCTCAACTTTGCTAAGTAGTTCTATCTCACTATAAAACATCCAAATATTTCTAAAAGGGCTACTGTTCTTTCCGCCTTGCCAATGAACAAGAAAGACTGAGGTGTTTAGAAGGTAGTCGTTGGCTGCCTGCATTGCCTCGTTTATTTCCTTATCGTCTTCCTTGATGCCAAGTTGCTCGACAAACTCTCTTATTATGTCGGCTGTGTCATCCCTTTTGTCAAGGACGATGCCGAGACCGTGGGTGCGTTCCTGGTCACCCTTGAGAGTCACCAGGTCGCCTATTGAGATAACTGGTTCGATACCTTGGTTGGACATCTGACAAAGGGCTCCTTTAGGCTATCCCTCTTCTTCTGGTTTGTGAAGTGTCCTGAGTTCTTCTTTCTCAGTTCCGAGGGGAAAGGCAGACATTTCAATTGAACCAAGTCCTGCTTCTTTAAGCTTCTCAAGGTTTGGTTCTCCGCTGAAGATGATTCTTGAAACAGCTTCGAATGGGATGTTGGTCCCAAGAGAGTCAACCATTTTATCAACGCCTGAGCCAGATAGAGAAGCTGAATCTCTCATCTTTACTCTGTGTCCAAGTGAATTGGGCATAGAGTCATACTGACCGCAGTCTTGTAGATATCCGCCGTTCAACTCAAGAACAACATTGCCAAACTTCTTTGCGTCGTAAGGGTCGCTGCAAGTTGGAACACCAATTCTATCCATTTCAATGTCTTGGTCTGTTGGCAAGTTAACAATGCCGTTGTCTCTAACTGCTGGAAGCTGGTCCATTGGTAAGCCGTAATAGACTTGTGCTGGAATTCCATCATTAGTTCTTTGAGGCATCTCGCTCTCTTTCAAGTACTTCCGCCATTCTGTTAATAGTTTTTTCATTTATACCTCCTCCACTTTTAAGATTTTTATGTCCAAGGGGTTTGGAACCAAATAGTGGCTTCCTTTGTGACCACCTGGAGGTGGATGTTTTAAAGATTTAAAGTTCATTTTTAGCATCGCATTCGCCACGGAGCCGAACTTCCTATCCAAAGCGTTAAAAGGGAAGATTCCATCCTCCTTGGTCATGTCAGCAAGAGGTCGACCAAGAAGTTGTTCAATCCTCTCATATGTTTCTGGGGGGATTGACTGTGTTATATCTATGATATCATCTTTCTCCGTCTCTATTTCCACTTCATATAAAAAACCGTGTTGACTGTTTTCCTTTCCCCATCCACTCAAATCGTCTGGACTATCGGATAAGTAAATCCCCTTTCCCCATATTGCGCTGTTCGACGCATTGTCAAGGCTAAATCTATCAAATCTTTTATTACTAAAATGATAAAAGGTTCCGCCTTCATTCTCTTTCAAGTACTTCCGCCACTCTGTTAGTAGATTTTTCATTTGTTGTCCCTTTTAGTCTGAGCCGTCTGCGATAATGTCTTCGAATTCCTCACGGAACTCCTCATCATCCATTTGCTCTATTTCTTTTTCTGTTAAAAGTCTTTCTATCTCTTCTATGTGTTCTTCGTCAATAGAGGAAGCCATCTCACGAAGGTTTCTTCTTGCTTCGGCTACCGTGAGCCTGCTCATTTCAAACTCAATGCAAATTAAGCACATCTTGGACTTCCTCCGATGTAGTAAGTAGTCAGAAGTAGTCGTTATTTACAGACACATTCCATAAACATAGTCATAGCGGACTGAGGTGCTAACAGGTAAGAACATAGGGTCCGCTGCGTTTGCTTGTGTGTCGTCGGGTAAGCAAATCTCGTCAAGGATAGACATAAGGTCGCTATACATTTGCTCCGAGTTGGACGTAAGGATGAACGCCGAACCTCCTGTTGGGTTAATATATCTTCTCCACTGACCTCTGTAGAAAGGCTTGGTGAAGACATAGAGTTTTGTGTTTGGCGAAGCGGTGATTGCCGTTATCAAATCAGATGGTGCTAGTTCAGGGTCCAAGAACGACTGGTCCTCTTCGTCCGAGAACACAATGATTATCCTATCAGCGTCGGGTCTCCAATTCACCTTGAACTGTTGAAGAGAGGGCAAAGAGCCGATGTGCTTGCTGAGATTGTTAACCCAGTTTGCCTGAGAGACATCGTAAGGGAGGTTTGTCGAGATAGATGATAAGGACAAGTAAATGGCATCACGCATCATCTCGTTACTAGAGCTTGTATCAAAAGCACCTGCACCAGAGAAGGCATTCATAAAATCATAAAAACTTGTAATGTCGGTTTCCATTCTTAGGTACTCCATCAAGTCTATGTCTTCTTGACTGACTGCTGGTAGCATTCTCGGACCTGTAATGAGCCCCCATTTCAATTTGTCCTCTGCTGCGAACTGGTTAGCGAACCTGTTCATAGCCATTCTTACTGCGTTGATGCTGTACTCCATAGAGCCAGACCAGTCTAGGATAAAAAGAATGTCCGTGTCTGGAATAGCTTCTCCGAAGTCCGTTATCCCGTCGCAGTCATTGTCTGCTCCATCACAGATTTCCCTACTCGGGACAATCTCTCCAGCACAAAAGTCTAGAACCAAGTCTCCGCTGGTGACCTCTCCATACCATTGACCTTCTTTGCATAACATTTCTCCAGTATCACAGACTCCAGTGTTCGCTGTGTCTTCTGGTCCAGAATAGCAAAGCTTTGTCAAGTTTTCATCGATAAGGTCGTCACAGTCCTCGTCAAAGTTGTTACAAACCTCTGGGTTCACTGGTATGCCGAGGAACCTGTCGCATAACTCTGGGTTGTCCTGTGGAACTATCTCTGGTGGCAGCCAAGCACAGAGGGCGAGGCAGTCAGACATCTTCGTTACGGAACAATCGTCGTTGTCACACTCGCAGGTCTTGAAGCCCATGCCGCAGGACAGAGGTGGTTCCATGCAAGGAAGGAGGGCACCTACCATTTCTGGTGGGCATTGGCAGTTTAGACCTTCGTCAATAAGGATATCGCAGTCGTTGTCGAAACCATCACAAGACTCCTCACCTGGTCTTCTTGCGGTGCACCCTATCCAACTGCCCTCCACACAAACCTCGATGCCTCTTTCACAGTCGGTTACACACTCTTGAATAAGTTCTTCGTCGATGCTTCCGTCGCAGTCATTATCTAAACCGTCGCAGATGTCTTGAGGAAGAGGTCCGCATAGACCACACTCGTTTAGTTGGTGTTCGTCTATCTCATCGTCGCAGTCATCGTCAAGTCCGTTGCAAACTTCGTCTGAAACGATGCAAGTGACACACTCTCCATAGTAGAGCCTGCCTTTATCGCATTTGACCTCTTGTGTCCCTGGGTTCCCATTAACGTCGCAGTCGTAAGTTACAGTGAAGTCTTCGTTCGCTCCTGGTGGGCAGTCAAAGGCATGGTTGCAATCGCTTTCGTAGATGATCTGCGATGGTGGGCAAGTGCTGTCGAGGTTCCTGTCACAAGGTATATGGTCTTCGCCGCAGATGTCTAGGACAGCTTCCTTTGCAAGGATTTCAGTTCCAACTGGTGGGCAATACCAAGTTTGCTGTTGGCAACAACGAGGAAAGCACTCACAATAGTCCTCGTCTATGTTCTGGACGTCTGCACAAGGGTCAACATAGGCATCGACCGTAATGTCTGGGATTTCTATGATTCGTATATCTTGAGACAAAAGGTCTGCACTTATGCCTACCTGGAGGTCTCTTGTCTCGCCTTGCTGGGGGACGGAATCTGCACAACCGAGTGCGAACAGGAGAATAAATAAAATGTTTTTCACGGAGTTCCTTTACTTGTACCTCTTTGGGTAAATGAGTGCTTGGACAGTAGCCTTGCGACCCTTGTGAATAATGTCCATGTCCCCTTGGATAACGCTTGGTCTCTGGTCTGCGTGAGTGTGACCTTTGTCTTCTTTATTTTCTTGAATCTTCTTCAAAAGCTTTCCGATTTTCTCGAACCTTTCTTGGTAAGTAACAGACATGAACCACTGCATAGCAACTACGCCTATCAATGTAACAATAACACAAGCTTCAAACATTGTTAAGTGTCTTCCTAAAAAAAAGTATTACGACGTTAACAATGGTAAGTGTTCCAAAAGCATAGGCAGCCTCTTCGTTGCCGACTGACAAACCATGGACGGTAACCGCAAAGCTGCCACCGATAACCAATGCTAGAAGTGCTTCCACAGCCCTGTTGAACATCATTATACGCCCTCTACTACTAGTAAATAGTAAGTTCAGACGTATTTGACCCAATGGTAGAATGGTCGGTTCTCCAAATAGAGTTCGTCCGACTCGTGAATATATGCTTCTTCTTCGAAGGGATTGGAATAGTAAGCTTCTCTGCCTGTTTTGTCTTTGGACATAAGACCTCGCAAATGGTAAAAAAGGTATAAAATCCACTGCCCTACGAAAAGGCATTCCAATTGCTGGTGAAAATGGATAGTTTCGTGTCTTATGGTTACTGGAGACATAATGCCTCTGCACCAAACAAATGGTCCAAATGAAATCGCCCAAATGTCTATTGGTGCGAAGTAAGATAAAAAGACTGGAACCTTTGAGTTCTCAATCATTATTGGTTTTAGGTTTTTGAACCATTTTAGCATTCATGTATCCTCCGAAAGGTTCATCTCTAACTTTCCCTTTTCCTTCAAAGCAGACATTACTTCTGTACTTGATTTGAAGTAGATTTTTGATAACGGGTCATCCATCCAACCTTCTTTTCCAGATGAACGGATTGCTGAGTTCTGCAAGCAGTCGTCAGTAGGGTCTTCTGGGGTAAGCTTCTCTACATCTCGGTTTAATGCGTCCAGTTGTTTCTTCACAACATCTGCTCTCTGTAGATATTTGTCCCAGACTGCTGCTGCCTTTTTTGAGACAGACCTTCTATCTGATGCCAGCCCTCCTCCGTTCTGAGAAGCCCATTCTAATGCTACCTCATAAAGAAGCGGACCCCAGCCTTTCTGTGCTCCTGAGATTAGGACTGTCCAAGCTTCGAGGCAAGGACCATCGCCTACATCACTCTTGTAAGAAGGTGGCTGGACGGAAGGGTTGATTTCCACTTCTCCAAAGAGGGAAGATGGCGCACCCGTTGTGTTCTTGTAGCGAAACATCATTCCAAATGAATCCTCATCTGTAATCTCAATAACGATGTTATCTGGTAGTTCATCTATCTTTTTTTGAATGCGTGGGTCAATGCCCTCGTTGATAAACTTACGCCAGTTTTCCATTAGTTGCTTCATAATTATAATCCTATAAAAATAACATCACCAGATGATGTGTAGTCTTTTGTTATCGATGCCCAGACTCGTCTAGCATCCCCAGATGTGCCTGAACCTACTGTGCAATGATGTGCTCCAACAAACACACCACCGTATTTCTTGGAATATTCTACTGCTTTCTCGATGAAGGCTTTATATATTTCTTTTCCGTGACCTTTGCCCCTCATCTCTGGGTTCGTAATCCAAGCATTATCTATGTCGTAAAATCTTGGGCGGAACTTGGCAGGTACTTCTTTCATATAATATTCCCCGTTCTCATCTTGAGCCATTTCTTTGGAAGTGTTGTTTGATTCGAATCTTTCTTTAGCGTCGGTATACTCTGGAGCCTGCATTAAAGAATCGACATCTCCCTGACACTCCTTGAACCTGAGATGTTGTTTGCCCTCGGCATAACCAACGCCCTTTAATTCAACTCGAAAATAATCACTAGAACCCTTGTAGGTGAATTTCTCTTGTAGGTAACCTCGCCAGTTTTCCATTAGTTGCTTCATAGTGCCCTCGTTTATTGCTCTGCCATCTTCGCCATAGGTTGTTGTCTCACCTTTCCAAAACGACTCGATAGGAATTCCGTGTTGTCTCAAATTCTTTATCTCAAACCTTGCCATTTTAGGTGAGATGAAGACAAGCTTCTTTATTGCCTCTGGTGGAACAATAGTTTCACCTTCTTGCTTGGAAACAATTCTTACCTCTTTCTCTCTGTCGTCTCCCCAGTAGTCAGTTGAAGCGAGTTCATAGTTAGAAAGCTTTGCTCCGTCAAGAACAAGAATAAGGTTTCCAAAGTTTCCACCTGAAACAACTGAAAAGTCGTGAGTTGTGGAGACACCTCTTTGCCCTGCATTTCCTTGGAACTTGGAATCTCCCTTGTCGGTGAAGCCTTTTTCTAAAATGCCCGACAGACGAGTTGGTTGTGTAGCGTGATAAAGTTCTTTCATTTTACTTTTGTTTTTTCACTTAGCTTGCGGACGATAGTTTCACGAATGGATGCTCTCAACTCTTCGCTCACCCTGTCTTCAACAAGAGACATAAGAGTGTTCCAGTGATTGTCTGAAATCCCTTGTGGAGCATTTCCACCAGTCCTCTGAGCAATAGCATTTAGTGCTGTTGCATATTTTGCCTTTTGCTTTGGAGAAGGGTTATCTGTAAGGTTATGAACCATGTCTGATAGTTTTACACGAAGGGTTGGAACATCACCTAAAAGGTCGATAACGTAAGACTGATAGTCTCCACCTTTCTCGTGAGTTAGGGCACGAACAACTCTGATAACCTCTTCGCCTGCTGCTGGGTCTTGGATAGAGCCCTTAATGAACTCTTCCATCTCCTCTACTGAAGAAACCGTTGAGCCTGGTGCGTCTTCGAGTGCATCGTGAAGAAGAGCAGCCATTTGGACTACATTATCTTTTGGATAGAACTTTCTTGCGATGTTTCTAACCTCAGATGGGTGTGAAAAGTACTCTGAGCCGTCCCTTCGTGACTGTCCAACGTGAGCCATTCTTGCTGTGTTGTAAACATCTTTGAAGTCTTCTGGTGAAAACTTCTCTTTCACCGCTTGCTTGTTCTCTCGCAAGAACTTTTGCCAGTTGCCTGTAACCTTGTTAGTCATTTTCTTATCCCTATCTTAGTGAGTTGTCTCTTTTAGTTTCTCTTAGTTTTATTAGAAGGTTCTTTTTTAGCTTCAATAAACGCTCAAACCTTACCTGACTGTCGGAGTCAATGTAGAGGACTTGGGGCTTCTTATATTCACCGTTGATAACCAAGTCGTCAAAGTCGTAAAACTTTGTTTTTGGCTCGCCTGCTACTACATTACCACATAGTGCAAGCAAAGTAAATAAAATTGTGAGTGTTTTTTTCATTTTAAGCCTCCAGAACATAATAAATAGTCTGGAAATGAAGAAAGGGTGGGTTATCTCTTAACTGAGATAATCATTGGCTGGGCGATAGTGATAAGTTGCGATTCAACTTGTGCAGGTGTTTCGAAAGACGGTACAGAAGCGGAAGACAGAATTGTCGTGCTCGCTAAGATTCCGAATAGGACTGTTGTGATTTTCATTTGCTTTCTCCTTATTATATTTGTTCTTTGAGTGCATAAGTATAACACAGAAAAACATTTAGTAAAGTTTTTTTTATTTATTTTTTAATGTTGCTTTAATGACACATTTTGACCCAATAATGTTCTCTCAATGTTAAGCAAACCAGTCAGGAGGGTTGTAATAAGGAGGTAGTCTTCATCAGCGATAACTATTGAGTTTTCAGGGACTTTTGCACCTTTTGAGTCCACTTCTTTTTGCATTGCGTCAAGGATTACTTCCTTTGTCCGCAAGCACCCTGCGTAGAACTCGCAAAGGTCAACGAGTGTGCCTTCGCTATCGGAATAATCTGTGAAATCCTCCTCCGAAAGCACATGGTCTCTTAAGACGTGGTATGAAACCTTGGCGTATTCGTCCATCTGGACTATAACGTCAAAGAACTCCTCCTGTGGGACTACTATTATCTTTTCTTCTGTCAAACCTCTTTACCTTTCAGTGCTTTCACAAAGTCTTCTGCTTGTTCGAATTTTAACAGGTTTATAACGTCGTAACCTTTCTTGGTTAAGACCTTCTCCACTTGCTTTGCTCTCGAACCAGTCTCGCAATAAATAACAATCTTCTTGTCCTTGGGAATTTTGGTCAGAGCAAAGCCAATAGAGCCTGGATACTCCACAACGAGGATTTTCCTATGGGGAATGTTTGTGGAGCCTTCTATGCTCTTCTCCTCGAACTCTCCTTCGGTTCGAACGTCCAAGATAAAACACTCTTCTATGCTGCTCACTATAACCATCCTATAACTACATAGTTGCTCGACCTTCGGAACGAGACACAAGTTCTAAATCATTTATATATAAATATTCAATTGGGATAATAGGGTCAAAGAAAAAGACCCTCACAATAGAGACTTCATTAGGTGGCTCGATAACGATTCCAAGTGATTTCTTTGGGTCGCCGAGCCACCTAACGAGGTCGCCTGGGTTCATAGAAGCCCTCGCCTCTTTACCTTCGTAGGAAGAACTGGACCTTCGCCCCAGACCCACTTTGACTTACGCTTGTTGGTTACTGCCAGAACTTCCAAGACCTTTACTCCGTTCTTCTCACGAAGCGTGACCTTTGCTGGATCAGGCTGCAACATTCCGTAAAGAGGCTTAGTGATTCTCTTCTCGAACTTCTTTCTTACAGGTGGCTTGTTTAGAAACTTAGCACAGCCCTTAAAGATTTCCTCTTTTGTGAGCCCTTGGTTGAGCAACTCTTCCCAGTCGAGGACAATGTATCCCGCTATGACCCAGCGAGTGACACCGAAACCCTTGATGCTCCAGAACATTGAGCCGTGGTAACGAGCCCCTCTGAGTTCGTCTGGGTCTTCTGAAGAGTTCATCTTCAGTGAAGGGTATTCGTGCATCTTCATAAAGGTGCAGTCAAACTCTGGACCATCAATAATGAGGGGTTCTTCCACCCTTGCTCTTCTTCTAGCCATTACTACTCGCCCTCCTCTTCTAAGTGAGTCTTTAACTCAGTGTAGCCGCCAATAAAAAGAATCTCTTCTTCTTCGCCCTCGACAAGAATAGTCTTGGTGATAACTGGAACGGTGTGGTGGTCATAGCGTGTCTGTTCGTTGATAAGGTTGAGTGCTCCACGTTTGTGAATCGTTGCATAGTATTCCAAACCCTTGTCCTTTACCAAGTCCAAGGCTGCATCGCAATAAGGGCAGCCGTCTCGTAAATGCAACTGATAACTTATAATAACTTCTGGTTCAGACATTTTATCCTCGCAACATTTCACGGGCAGAGATTCGAAGCTTCTCCTTGACCTGTGATGGGTCGCCCACAATAACAAGTTCCAAGCCTGACTGACCTCGGTCTAGAGTGACCTTGGTGAATCGTTGTCGGGTGTCTAGACCCTGCGGTAGGTTGCCTTCGTCAAGGCGATTAGCCATCACTGAGTCTTCACGCAAGCAAATTACGTGTTGAGGGTTAATAGTGATCTCACGAAGAGTGTAGTTCTTCGTCGCCATGGACGAGCCAGCCTGGTTTGAGTTCGTAGAAACGACCTCAGTTAGTGTGACTAACATTTCTTTCTCCTTTTGCCGCCAAAGGCAGCAACATGTCATTGGGTGCGGTCCAAACTGAACCACGATAAAACAAATCCGAATGTGTCTGATACTCTCTTAGTAAAATAGACACATAAGGAACCTTTAATTCACAGTACTCCCTTATAGTACCATCGTCATTGACTTTTGTCAAGATAAAATGTGAGGGAAGATAAACTAAATCGCCTACTCTAAGCTTCTTCACCCTCAACACCTTCAACTCTCAA
>JACKQG010003074.1_pt1 | contig 20914 bp, 19 predicted proteins | sample 8237621 | NCBI WGS metagenome assembly JACKQG01 (sample SAMN15677084, study PRJNA649215) | marine metagenome | biome: marine; feature: Black Sea; material: saline water; isolation source: suspended particulate matter (SPM) from the Black Sea western gyre | collected 2013-06-09/2013-06-10 | depth... | reverse complement strand
TACAGCAATTTTAACCGCAATAGTGTCCCCCAGAATATTGGGGCTCTTTACTGTAATTTGCGATTCAGATGCTGATACGACAGTCGTTAGTGTTTTATCAAAATAAACGAGGTTGTTTTCCGGGATGGTAGAAAAATTACTTCCCTGAAGGGTTATTTCCCCTATTCCCGCCAGCGTACTTTCTTCCGGCAACAATTTAGTAAGAACAGGTGTGGCATCACCTTCTTTATTTGAATCGTAAATACTCGCGGGATTATCTGCCTCGCAACCAATGAAAAAAGCGATTGCTGCTGATGTCATTAATAATAAAAATATTATCTTTCTCATTTTTTACTCCTTGATTATACAATTCTGGAGAAATTGTTTTTTAAAACCGGGTTACATTGATAAACGAAAAGACATCCGCTGTACCATATCAAACACGCCAAATGGTGTATAAGAATAATCTACAGCTAAATTGCGTTTTCCGAGATTCAATTGAAAACCAAAACCCGCAGTTAAACCGCGTTCATCATAATTATTTTTATAACCGCATCTTAATGCAAACATATTTTTGAACCAATATTCAGTCCCAATATTAATCCGTTCCGAATAAGCACGGGGATGAAGCGCATCAATTGAAACCATTAGTGAGTGCAGGTCGGTTTCTTCCATAAAAAGATCAAAAACATTCATGGAAATACCAATATTAAAGGTCAGCGGAAGCTGAAATCCTTCGGTCTGGTATTTTACTTCTTGCGAAAAATTCCGCACGCTCATTCCAAACACCAGGCTTTTAAATCCTGTACGGTAAATTGTACCAAAATCAAATGCCATCACCTCAACCCTGTTATCCACCTCTTTTGTGAGCCCACTTGATGAAAAATCATCAGCCGGAAGGATACTGTTTCCTAATTTTTGAGAGACATATCTCACATGTCCCCCAACCGAGAACCGGTCTGTGAGCGCTCTTGCGTAGCCAATTCCAAAGGCATACGCAGTGGGCGCAAAGGAACCGGTATCGCGAAAGCCTTTTTCACTTGTGGCATCCACAACAGTGCCAAGAAATTCACCATAGTCAACGGACATAACGCTAAGTGCAATTACACCATAATGTCCGCCTTTTGGACTGATTGCCAGGCTGCCGGCATAGTGATTAATATCCGCTATCCAATTATTTTGGCTCAACGACAGGTCAACAAAAGAACTGATCGAAGCCATATTAGCCGGGTTGAAGAAAATTGAACTGGATTTTCCGGGAACCGCTGTAAAAGCGCTCCCCATGGCAGACGCCCTTGCATCAGTGGTAATGCTTAAAAATTGGAAACCTGTCTGTGCCAGTTTCTTATCTGCCGCAAAACCGGCAGTCAGGTACAGCAGTAATACAACAATTGATAACTCAATAAATAAAGTACGTTTTTTCATTTTTATATCTCCTAAGATTAAAGCCCAGGAATAATAAATCTATATAATTTAACGAATTATTACAAATTTACGAATTGTATGGTCGCCTTTTTTATAGAGCAAATCTCCGGATGAATCGTAATAGTCTTCTGTAACTTCAAAATAAGCGATGTAAACTCCACTGACAACGACCTGTCGTGAGGTAGTTAGCGAGTTCCATGCTTCATCACCGCTGCCATCGTTATGATCAATTTCACTGATTAAATCACCCCGCTCGGTAAAAATTTTAATTTTACAGAGAGGCGGAATCTCTAAAAACATCAAACGATCCGGTGCGCTTACGCCGTACTGTAAATCACGGGCATTAATATTGTACGGATTGGGCACGACACGAATGTCTGCCAACCGTTCACCCGGACGACGTTTCAGATAAGCCGGTTCGTTTGTCCTTGTTAAGAACCGGTTACTTACTAAAGAACCACCAGGATTTGTCGTAGAATTATTATTGCTGCCATCATCAAACGAGATAATGTAATAATAGTAATCAAACCCGCGCACAGCGCTCGTATCGTCAAACGAATTCACAATGTTTGCATTTTCAGTTCCGCTTCCACAAGCATAAATTTCATTGAAAGTCGTATCCGGCGTGTGGATTGCCCGATAAAGCCGGTAGCCTGCAAACCCGGGAGAAGATTCAGCATTACTTGCCCAGGTAAGGATAATTCTATCGCCACCGGAATTCACTTCAAACTGTTCCGGAGGCGGTGGCGGCTGAGGTATATCAAATTCAGCAGTAAAATTTTCGATTGCTCGTTCGAAAGTTTGAAACAGGGAATCTTTACCTGTATAAACCCATTCATTCTTATAATCATTTGAACTATTCGTTGTCGATCCATCAGGTAAATCAAATGGACCGCTTCCGTTGAGCCATGTATCTCCAATCGAGTAACATAACTGCCGGTTTATTCCGCTGACACCTTCAGCCATTACAATGTGAATGCTATCACCAGGGGCAAGTGTATAAGGCCCAAATCCTTGCGCCTGGGAATAACCGCCCGGTGTATTACCAAACTCATCAGCATTGCCATCCCCCAACGCTTCGGCATGACTCAATGCCGGGTGTCCTAAAGTCATCTCTGCGTACTCGGCAGACATTTTGGCTTCATTAAACTGATCATTACCAGAACTTGTTGCGCCATCCGAATCATAATATTGAGTTGTGGTGGGCTGATAGGGATCATCGTATGGCTCACTGGGAGATTTATCAGCATGAATAGTTACGACGCCAACATAATGCTGAGCTGTTATATGACCATCCAAACTGAAATACGGCGCACCGATTTCATCACCGGGACCCTGCCAGCCTGAATGACGCCCATGCCATGAGAACATTGCGCGGAACGGATCGCCTGCACTGGGATCTTCACCGACTACATCATTCACTGTGTTTCGTCCCCAGGAGGTGTTTTGAGGACAAAAATAATATCCGTAAGGTCCTCCTTCCCGGGACGGTGCGTATCGGTATTGAAAAAAGAAAACGACATCGGTAAGCGTTTGTTCGTACTTGTTGCCGTCTTTATCATAAATACCGGTATTCTTAAATACATAATCATAAATAAAATAATTATCATGATGTTGCTGACTGAAAGCATAAATTTTTCTCGTTATCGTAAGTCCCATGGAAGTGGTTACTACATTATAGAGAAGTCTGTCAGCCCGGAGTGTTGGGTCAACTTCATCAACCATATCCATAAAAGTTGAATTTGCTGCAGGCACTCCATCCACATAAACAAGCGGCGAATCGAAACGACCGATCATCTTAAATTCAACCGGAATATACTCGTTGTTTTCGTCAAAATGTCTAGGCCCTACATGGATCACTTTGTAATTGAAGTTTTTATCCACAATAGGATCATGATAATTTGTTGCGCCAATCCAAAGCGCCTTTGCAGCTTGAGAATCCTGGTATTTTGCATCTGCCGGCCATCTTAATCCATCCTGCTGATCCGGAATTAAATGTCTGCGACCGACTTCGATTTCACAACCGGCGCTTGAATACCAGTTGTGCAAGGAGCCGATAGCGATCCATTTTGTCTCATCACCAATCGCGACATTTATTAAGCTCAAAAGGAAGAGAAAAAGAAGAATCGACACCACATAGTTTGATTTGCTTTTCATTATTTTGACTATCATAGTCTATCCTCTTTAATTATTATGAGTTATTTGTGTTTTTATACTCTGAATTTTTATACTAAAAATTATAACTTAATGTTAAACCAAAAAAGACACTCCTTGGATTTAAGAATGTAAAATAGGTTTGGTTTGGCATATCGATATAAGCTTTATCATCAAGGACCTGGTTTACTCTGCTCTTGCTTACTTCAGTCCACTCATTTTCCGAATATTGCATATATTTCTTTGTATCAGCAGCATAATAGATCGCGCGTGCTTTAGGATCACCAATTTTTTCAATGGTGGCAGTCCATTCCATTGGGACATATTCAACTCCCTGGTTTCTGACATCTCCCGGACCATCGCTGCCAGGAATATTACCATAAGTTAGTTCATCTCCAATATCAGCCGGCAAATGCAGTGATTTCATGTAGAAATTGTAATCATGGGAATCGTGAAAAGAGACACCTGAAAAATGTTTGAAATTAAATAAATTGTAAATATCCATGAACAATTGAAAATCAAATTTTCCAACAGCGATTGTTTTTGATAATTTTATATCCACATTGTAATAACTTTTCCATTGAACGTTATATTGGATTCCGGGTATTGCATTTGGATTCCAGGTACCCCAGCTTCCGGCAGTCCAACGACCAATAAAATTAAGATGCCATTCACTCAGCGGTTGGAAACCTGAAAAAGCCGGGCCAAAATCACGAGGTGTGTGGAAATCCACGTACGCCTTAAATCTCGGTATGGGACGCGGTTTTGATTGTTTCGGATTCTGTCTTAAGTATTCGCGTTGGTCAGCCGGATTTTCATTGTATTGTTTCAATCCAAAATATCCTGACGTGCCAACCCGGTATTCATAATTAATATTTCCAAAAAACCATCTTCCGGTTGTTTTTGTGAGGTCAATTTCAAAACCGCGAATATCTTGATAGTTATTCGTTGTTAATTTATAATAATTTACTTTGCCATCAATACTGATAAATCGTGTCCAATCTTCCTGGTCCGTGATATCCTTATAATAAGCAGCCAAATGGAACAAGTAATTTTCAAAAAGAGCGTGATCATACCCTAACTCGTAGGCAACAGTTCTGGCCAACGGAATTGTCGGATCGCCAAGATAATCAATTTTATTATTTATCGCTCTTTGTACACGATAGAGCCGTTCAGATGTTGGCATCTGCCGGTAATGACCATAGTTGAAATAAAGTTTTGAGTTCTCGGTAATCGGGTGAGAAACACCTAAACGCGGACTAATATTTAATTGCGCCTTTGCTTTCTTCTTATTAATATCCCCTTCATTTTCATCACTGTACTTGTCAGAAAAGAATTCCCGGTTATAAATATCAATATCGTACCAATCACCGTTTGGATTGCTGTATTCCATAATAAACCCGATAGTAGAGATAAATCCTTTATATTCCAGTTTGTCTTGCAGGTACGTGGTTAACCTATATGGACTTTGCTCAAATTTAGTCCAGGTATTACCTTCCGGTAAGAACTTGTTCACCATGCCAAAGTCCATATCTAATTGATCATAAACGAATTCAAAACCGGCTTTGATTTCATTATTGCGATTTACCTGGCTGACAAGATCGAATTTAGCCGAGGTGCTGGCAAACTTGCTGTAATCTCTCGAGGTGCTTACCGGGCCGCCCATTCCTAAACCATCGATGCCAAACCTGGCATCAGCTTCAAATCCGATTGGCGCTTCATCCACCCAGTAGCCGTCGAATAGTTCATAACTTTTTGTAAAATCTCTCGTTTTGCCCGGCGCTGTATGATATTTCTTTCCGCTTCGTTTTAATTGAAGCTCATAAAAAAGAGTTGGGCTTACAAGATGAGTAAATTTTGCAGAAAAGATATTGTAATAGCGAGCAGTTGGTGACCAATAGGTATTGGTAAAAATTCTCCAGGGCACAGTAAACCCGGATCTGTCCACAGCATTTGCGATACCCCAGGAACTACTCATATAGGATGTACCGCCTGATCTTGACAGTGCCGAAGCATAAATTTCACCGTAAAGACTTGTCACTGAAAGTTTCATCGTTTCCGAAAGATCAGATGTAAGTTTCAACATCCCGCTTTGGTTGGTGAGCGCTTCCCGGGAGAGTTCCATCAAATACATGTCCTGTTCTCTTCTGAATGATGTGTAGAATCTGAGATTCCCCAGTAAGTCACTCACAAAAGGTAAAGGTCCGCCAAAACCGGCGTCAATATTATAATCCGGTTTATCGATATCTCCCTGTTTCCTGTGTTCCCATTCAAAAATTCGTTGCGCTGCCGCCGGGGTAAGGTCGTTTGTCGGATCGTCATCATTTAACGTACGTTCGGCTACTGCATTCCAGCCTTCAAACTTTGGGTATTGGCGCTGTTGGTAATAATCCCAGGCGCCGTTTTCCGTACCGGTCCAACATACTTCGGGATCAAGATAAGGACGAAGCCAAAATGCATCAGGATCATACGGTGATATTCCAAAATGCTTCTGCGTTGGTGGATGATATTTTATCGTAGCACGACCGCCATATCGCTCCCGATCCCCCTCTTTAGTAACCACATTCACGACACCGGAACGTACATTATTATATTCAGCACTAAAACCCCCGGTTTGAACTGACACTTCCTGTACCGCGCTTAAAGGCACAGCGGTTATCGGTTGATTGTTCCTTTCATCGCGCAAAATTATGCCATCAACCATAAAGATAGATTGATCCGATCCGCTGCCGCGAATGGACATGCTCGATGTTACACCGGCTTGTAATCCAACGACTTCAGTTACACTTGCTACAGGCAATGCTTCGATGTGCTGCGAGGAAATATTTAACTGGCTTGCAGAAACATCCTTTTCAACGATCGGACGCACTGCTGTCACCTCAACCATTTCTCCACTTATCACTTCCTGTTTCATTTTAAAATCTATGGTTGTCGTTTGATCGATTTTTACTCGAACCTCAGAAACAGAATAAGTGGTATAGCCCATCATTGTTGCTTTGAGTGTGTAAGTTCCAGGCGGGACATTTAGAATTACATAATATCCATCTAAACTCGCAGCAGCTCCCATTATTGTCCCTTCGATTAAAATATTTGCCCCGGCTAATGGTTCTCCATTGTTTGCATCTGTTACTATGCCAACAATTTTTCCTGTCACACCGGCAAATAGATTAATCGATAACAACAAAAGGATTAGAGATAATAGTAATGTAATTTTTTTCATACCGAATCTCTCCCATTTATTTGTTAGTTAATTTTGTTAGTTATACTCAATTGAAAAATTATTAATTAACCCTTTTGTTAAGCCCCTGGGTTTGTTTTAAAGGATGCTCAAAAATAGTCTGCAGCGCCATTACAATTGCTCCTTGTACACCGGCATTTTCTCCTAATTCTCCAACTACAATTTCACCTGGTCTAAAAGGAACATTTTTCATTCGCTGCTTTACAATTTCCACTGTCTTTTTGAAAAGATAGTTTGAGTTCTCAATGATAAATCCACTTATGATAAGCAAACCCGGGTTTAATGTATTGATCAGATTCATACAAACCATTGCTAAAGGATTTGCATATTCATCGAGTGTTTTTTGAATATTTTCGTTTCCGTTATCGCCCAAAATAAGCAAATCTTTCAATGTAAGCTGATCCGGCTCTTCTTTTGAGATACTCCTGTCCGTTTGAACATCCCTTTTTAATATATCTAAAAGATTCACTTCGGAAAGCAATTCTCCCAAAAATTGTTGCTTGTTATCAAATTTGTGTAAACGGTTATTATTGTTAAAACAATACCCAACATCAAAATAGCCAATTTCTCCGGCATTCCCGGTCTCTCCCCTTACGAGATGTCCATTTAAAATAATCCCGCTTCCGATTCCACTTTCAATTAAAATACAGGCTATATTTGAATATCCTTGTCCCGCGCCAAGTAAGCTTTCGATCAAAGTTATCGTGTTGATATCATTTTCAAGGATAGTTGGTACATTATATTGCGAAGAGAATCTTGATGCTAATGGCAGATGCACCCATTCCCTCAAGGTTACCGCATACTTCAATTCTCCCTTTGCATAATCGATAATACCAGGCATTCCTATGCCAATACTGATAAGTTTTTCTTCAGGAATATTATATTTTGTGATAGAAAATCTATTTTTGTGAAGATATTGGATATGACTTCATCTATGGAAGCGTTTATTTCATAAGAGTGGTGTTCAATGCCTTTGATGGTTGATTCAACGTTTGCCAACGCAATAGTTATTTGTCCCCTCATTATTTGGATACCGATTACGTAGCCATTGTCTGGGTTCAGTTTTAAAAGCATTGGTCTTTTTCCACCTTTGCTGGTAGATTCGCCTTTGCCGGTTACTAAAATGAACCCATCTTTATCCAACCTGTTAATAATGCCTGAGACAGCAACCTTTGAAATTTTTGCTCTCTTTGCTAATTCGTTTCTGGAGATAGGACCCTCCTGTCGAATTAGATTTAATAATCGCCTTTCGTTTATAGTTCTTATTAATTGTGAATTTGCTTTTTCAGGCATCACATTGATTTTGTTAATTAATAACTTTTGTTATTTAAAACAAATAAAAAAAATATTCATCAAAACTGAACCGAACGAAAGAAGGAACTTTATGCTTTCTCCTGGACATTTGATTCAAACACATTAATTCCATAATATTAATGTGTTAAGATATAAGAACATGTGTGGTGAGTTTATTAGCCTTATTCAAATTCTGTTAGTAAGTAAACAAAACTAACTAACGTAATAATAAGAAATTTATTTTTAATTGTCAAGTAAAAAATGACATTTTTTTATTTTTTTTTCATGCAATTATCTCATTGTTAAATAATCAATTAGCAAAAATCAACCATTTCTTCTTTCAAGGTTTGTTCAGCAATGTGATAAATGCGCATAAAAATTAGAAATTTTGTAACCGTTTACCTGGTAGATAAAGAATGGATAAAATCATGCAGTTGAAAACGAAAAAATAAATCCAACGGATAATAAAAAAAATTGATACGAATTTAATTTTACACTGCCTTTGTCGGGCGGTAATTTCTTTTTTGGTAAATTGTCTGGTTTTTTATTAGTCTCATTATGTTTTACGTTTTATAATTCTTGTACCATCCGTTGGGTTGTTTCTATCCGTTGGATTCTCATTCGTTGGATTTATTCAGTCATATCTTCACATAAATCTAAGGAGCATTTACATATATTTTCCCTTGCAATTAAGAAAACTGTTTCGTATATTCATTTTGATAATAATTATCATTATTAATTTATCGGAATAACAATGGTAGCTCAAATTAAAAAACAATATTTGAATTATTTAAAAACGAATAATCTCAAATCTTCAAAACGCCGTGATTTTATTTTTGATTTTATCCTCCAAAAAAAGGGTCACTTCACAATTGATGATCTTTATCAGAAATTATTAGTAATAGATCCTGATATTGGTATTGCAACCATCTACCGCACGATCCGATTATTGGTGGATTGCGGGATTCTAACTGAGCATACATTCGGCGAAAAAAAAGGTTATTTTGAATTAGCAAACAGTCATTTATCACACCACGGTCATTTAATTTGTATAAAGTGTGGAAAAATTATTGAGTTCGATAATGAATTAATTGAAAATTACCAGGAAGTATTAAAGAAAAAATACAATTTCAAAATACAGTCTTATAAATTTGAAGTTTATGGAATATGCCGGGAATGTTAATGGTGATTGGTTAGTGGTGAGTTGTGAATCGTTCCTTCACTATTTTTGACAGAAAACTTGTAACTATTTAGCGAGGCTTTGCATCAAGCCGACAGGTTTTTAATGATTTTATTTCCAACGGATTCAAGAATCTTCCTTAATGAGAACCTATCTGATTAAATCCGTTGGATTCTTGAATCCGTTGGAAAAAATAAGCTACAAAATAATTATGAAACACGTAGGAAAAAAATTGACAGAAAATACGCAACAATCAAAAACATCGATCCTCATCATTGGGAATCCTAATGTTGGCAAGACAACAATCTTTAATCAATTGTCACGCAAATATGCTGTTACAGCCAACTACCCATTCACAACTGTTGAAGCAAATTCAGCGCCAATTCGTATTGAAGGCAGGGAATATGAGTTGATCGATACAGCCGGGATTTATCGTTTGGATTTTCCTTCTGAAGAAGGGCAAATTACCCGCGATTTCCTTTTTAATAATACTCCCAAAATTATCATTCAAGTTATTGAAGCAGCAAAACTTGAACAATCGTTACGACTCACCCTTCAACTTTTAGAATTAAAGATACCACTAATTTTGGTATTGAACATGAATGATGAGTTGGCTAAGCAGGGCGTTAGGCTCAACCCACATGTTCTATCAGAATCTTTAAATGTGCCGATAATTGAAACTATTGCTGTTGAAGGAAAAGGAATTGAAAAAATTAAAAAAGTTATCCCCGGAGCAAAGACTGCCAATTATGTTAACTCCAATCCGCCTATTTTGAAAAAGTATTATCAAGAAATCGAAACAGCTTTCCCGGAAAATAAAAAGCCACAACAATCAATATTGAGCTTGTTTGCACTGGATGATCCATACACAAAACGATGGATTGAAGCCAACTATGGAATCAAAATACTTAAAAAAGCAGTAGCGCAATTTAACAGATTCAAAAATACTAATATCGTTAATCTTTCCGTTGCTATTCTGAATTCACAAAATCAGAAGATCCAGAATATTATCAGCCGGGTTATCACGCACAAAAGCGAAATAACAAAATATGGCATTCAGAAATTTGGCGAATGGTCTCGTCATGTTTTGTGGGGCTGGCTCATTGTCCTGCTGATGATTTTTTTAACCTATATTATTGTCGGGAAACTCGGTGCAAATTTTTTAGTTGTGGAAATGGAGCGGCTGCTTTTTACGCCTATAACCAATTATTTAAAATCAATTTTAACCATCCCGATTCTCTATCGTTTTTTAGTCGGTGATTATGGACTACTGACCACAGGACTGTTCAATGCAATCGGTACAGTCCTACCGATCATCATATTATTTTTCCTCGTCTTGAATTTTCTTGAAGATATCGGTTACCTGACCAACCTGGTTATTTTGACCAATCGAATTTTTAATAAACTCGGATTAACCGGAAAATCAATTTTGCCCATCGTACTTGGCTTTGGCTGCAAAACAATGGCAACCTTATCAACAAAAATTTTAGACACCAAAAAAGAAAAATATATTTCCATTTTTTTAATTGGATTGGCTATCCCCTGCTCCAGTCAAATGAGCATCATTATTGCCGTGCTATCCAAACAGCCGGTGTTATCTTTTTTGATCGTTGCCGGGATTCTTTTGTTTATTGAGTTGACTGCCGGACTGATACTCAATCACATTATTCCGAAAGATAAACAAATAGATTTTATTATGGAAATTCCACCGATCCGTTTGCCGGATTTAAAGCTATTAGGAAAGAAAACATATTACCGGTCGATATGGTTTTTAAAAGAGGCGGTGCCACTATTTTTATTAGGTGCATTCATTCTTTTTATTTTGCATGAAACAGGACTCATCTCCTTGCTACAAAATGGATTGCGCCCCATAGTTGTTGATTTATTGAATCTCCCGATAAATTTTACCGAAGCCATGGTAATGAGTTTAGCCAGGTCAGAAGCCGGCGCCGTTTTAGTCATGGACATGGCAAATGCCGGTGTATTAACACCCAATCAGATAATCGTATCAATACTTGTACTTACTCTTTTTATTCCCTGTATTTCCAATGTGATGGCAATTGGCAAAGAATTAAAATGGAAAAAAGCAACAGTTATGGTGCTAATTATCACAATGACATCCTTATTAATTGGCGGTGGTGTTAATCTGCTGTTAAATTTGTTAAGGATTAGATTGTAACATAGTATTTTGATTTCGGATTTACGATTGCGGATTTCAGAATGCCCACACCCATATTATGGTGGAGGGGAAATTCCGAAATCCGAATTCGTAAATCCGAAATTGATCGAATGTTACATTTTATACCGTAACAAATATATGGAGGATAATAATGTTACAAAGAAAAAGACATAAACATCAGTCCCACCGGTTTTGCAAAAAAGAACTTGATGAATACATGGAATTATTGTGGTACCTGCAGGAACGTCACGGACAAAATATGAAAGATTACCTGGCTGACTTGAATAGCGATTGGGATCCTGCAATTGGTGAAATATTAAAAAAGCAGGGCTATTTGGAGGAAACAGACACAGAATTAAAATTCACAGAAAAGGGATATAATTTTGCCCGGCAATTGATCCGTTCCCACCGTTTGGCTGAAAGACTGCTCACCGATGTTTTGGACATGAAAATTGATCAGGCTGAAGCCGGCGCCTGCGAATTTGAACATATCATTGTTCCGGAAATTGTGGACGCTATTTGTACTTTGTTAGGACACCCGAAAGTGTGTCCCCACGGCATGCCGATTCCTGAAAGTGCATGTTGCAAAGAAGTTAGACGATCCGTTAAAACTGCCACCAAAAACTTAACTGAATTGGAAGCAGGACAGGACGCGCGGGTTGCCTATATCAACACACAGTCCAATGAAAGAATGCACCAACTCACCCAAATGGGCATTCAGCCGGGATCAAAAATCCGCGTTCATCAAACCTACCCGGCACTGGTAGTGAGAATTGACTCAACGCAAATTGCTTTGGATGAAGTAGTGGCGAGGGATATTTTGGTTTGGGAGTAGAAAATATTTATTCGTTAAGTGTTAAAATGTGAAAGTAGCAGTAGCAGCGGCAGTAGCAGTCGTTTCAGTCTCTGAAAATCTGTGCGGAACATCCGCAATTCTTTTGGAGATTAAGCAGCGTCATCTGTTCTATTAATTTCGTAAAAGTTCACCTGTATCTGAAATCAGTCGTTTGTGATCTAAATATTTGCTCTTGAATAACCTTATTTTTGCTTTTTAAACATTAGTAAAAAGCAAAATCTATAAACGCCCTAACCTTATTTGATGTGAATAATAAGGTAATAAGGTAATTAGGTTAAAATTTGTAGGTTATCATTATTCTACTAAGGTAAAAAGACAAAAATACGGTTTCAAAGATATTTTGAAGTATAAATAATTTTGACAACCACAACCGGTGAACGATTACTCAATTTCTTTTTGACCCAAATAATGCAATAGCCACAACAAAAACATTCGCTCCAAACCAAAAAAGCAGCCCTAATAAAAAGGCTGCTTTTTTTAATTCAATATGCAAATTCAAGTTCTATTCTTCGCTTGTTTCCTCAACGGCTTCTTTGGTCTTTTCTTTTGCCGCTTTTTTCTTCTTAGCATCTTTTTTAGATGCTTTTTCTTTCTTTTCTTTACGAACGCCTTCAAAACCAACTAACTCAAGATAAGCTAATTCCGCGCCATCGCCGAGCCTTTGTCCGAGTTTAACTATTCGTGTGTAACCACCATTCCTGTTTTCAAAGGTCGGCGCCACTTCCTCAAATAATTCTTTGACAACTTTTTTATCGCGCACAGTTTTTAGTACCTGACGTCGGGAAGCCAAATCACCTTTTTTGGCAAAAGTAATGAGTCGTTCAACAAACGGTCGGACAGCTTTTGCTTTGGACTTTGTCGTGCGAATTTTTTTATGCTCAAATAGCTGCATTGCCAGGTTTGAAAACATTGCTTTTCGATGGCTTGCAGTGCGGTTTAATTTGGCAACTGTTTTTCTATGTCTCATAAAACCAATCCTTCAATCAATAATTTTCAGATTTTAAATATTTATCAACATCCATGCCGAAATAAAGTCCCTTATCTTCCAATATCTTGGTCAATTCTGACAATGATTTTCTTCCAAAGTTCCTGAACTTCAACATCTCCTGCTCGTCTCTTCCAACCAGGTCGCCAATCGTTTTGATATTAGCAGCCATCAGACAATTATGTGATCGAACAGACAGCTCCAGTTCATCGACGGTCAATCTCAACAGCTTTCGGATGCGAAGCGCTTCTTCATCAATTTCCGGACTTTCTTCCTGCTCCGGTTCAATATCAAAATTAATGAACAATTGGATATGATCTTTCAGAATTTTCCCGGCATAAGTTAGCGCATCATCAGGCGTTATACTACCATCAGTGTTAATCTCCATGATCAATCGTTCAAAATCTATTTTTTGACCAACCCGGGTAGCTTCAATTTCAAAACTGACTTTTTTAACCGGTGAAAAAATAGCATCGATTGGTATCGTGCCGATGGGTTGATCGGGCAGCTTGTTTTCTTCTGCCGGAACGTACCCCTTGCCGCGGCCAATCTTCAATTCCATTCTAAAGTCAGCGTCTTTATTTAATGTTGCGATATGCGAATCCGGATTTAATATCTCAAAGTCATTTGTCTCAGCCAAGAGGTCGCCACTTTTTAATTCTCTTGGTCCTTTTAGATCGAGAACAACTTTATCAGGACGCTTATTAATTAATTTAATTCTAACCTGTTTTAAATTTAAAATTATTTCGGCAGTATCTTCAACAACTCCCGGAATTGTGGAAAATTCGTGAAGAACCTCCTCAAGTCGAATAGATGTTATTGCTGCTCCGGGCAAGGAGGACAGTAAAACTCTTCTCAGCGCATTACCAATAGTAATGCCAAATCCCCGCTCCAGTGGTTGAACAGTAAATTTACCATACGAGTTTGTATATGTAGATTCGTCTAATTCGATACTCTCAGGCATTTTAATATTTGGCCAATTCATTATGTAAACTCCTCAATAGTTGAGCTACAAAATTTTTCTTTGTTTTTTGTTTAGGGGGCTGGATAAAATATCTTTCCCATATCAATTTTCAAATTTGTTTTAAACCAATAAGTTACAGATTCAACATGTGTAATTTAACTTATCCCGCCCCCTTAACTGTTTTTACTTTTTATTTTGAATATAACTCAACGATTAATGATTCATTGATCAAGTCCGGAATATCTTCTCTACTGGGAACATCCTGAAAAGTGCCTGTTAAATTTGCTTTATCCAGACTTAGCCAGGAGTACTGGCGATCATCTTTAATTTTCCTTAGTGAGGTGTGGATGACGTTCAATTTTTTGCTTTTATCTCTCACTTTTACCACATCTCCAACTTTAACAGAATAGGATGGTATGTCCACCAACCTGTCATTAACCATAAAATGGCGATGTCTTACTAACTGCCGTGCAGTTTTGCGCGAGGGGGCAAACCCGAGTCTGTAAACAACGGTATCTAACCTGCTTTCCAGAAGTTTTAACAAGTTTTCGCCGGTAATACCCTTCATTTGATCTGCTTTTGCAAAATAATTTCTGAACTGAGCTTCCAGAATTCCATAGATACGGCGGACTTTTTGTTTCTCCCGAAGTTGAACACCATATTCGGATTGTTTGAATCGTCGTGTTTTACCATGCTGGCCCGGTGCGTACCCCTTTTTCTCAAACGGGCACTTACTCGAATTACACTTTGTTCCTTTTAAGAAAAGTTTCTGTGCTTCTCTTCGACATAATTTACAATCAGGTCCTTTATATCTTGCCATTTAATTAAGGTCTCCAAAATATTTTTAGTAACTTAAATTGAACTTCTTGCTCAAAGGGTAAAGAATCTTAACTTTTTAATTATTTAAAAAAGGTCGAGATTGAGATCGAGATCAAGAAAAAATTGAATTGTTTTTTTTCTTGATCTTGATCTCGACCTTGATCTTTCCTTGCAACAAACAGAATCTCAAACAAACCTATCAATTCAGTTTTTAGAAATTCTGGCTCGCATTCGAATACTTTTACACACGCCGTCTTTTAGGAGGTCGGCATCCGTTATGAGGAATTGGTGTCACATCACGAATTGCAGTAATCTCTAAACCTGCTGCTTGAATAGAACGAACAGCAGCTTCCCGACCTGAACCCGGACCTTTAACCAACACTTCTACTTTTCTTAACCCCAAATCCATTGCCTCTTTTGCTGCGGATTCAGCAGCCAATTGAGCTGCAAACGGCGTACTTTTCCTTGACCCCTTAAATCCAACCCTTCCTGCCGATGCCCAGGAAATTACATTTCCATAATTATCTGTTAATGAAATTACCGTATTGTTAAAGGTTGCCTTGATGTGAGCTACACCGTTCGCTTCAACCTTTTCTTTCTTTTTTGATTTTTTCCTTGGACTTGCCAATATTTACCTCCGAAAGCGATATTTCGTATTTTTTTAATCCCGCTTCCTTTTGAAAGATATGATAAATTAGGCGGGACAATTCTCTATTTACTCTTCTTTTTCATGCCAACAACTCTTCTCCTGCCGGAACGAGTCCTTGCATTGGTATGCGTACGCTGCCCGCGAACCGGCAATCCCCGACGATGCCGAACACCCCGATAACAGCTAATGTCCATTAAACGCTTAATGTTCATTGAAACTTCTGTACGTAAAGCGCCTTCGACTTTGTAATCGCCAAGGACTGTTCTGATTTTTCCAACATCTTCATTGGATAAATCTTTTACCCGTGTATCCGGATTAATCTGTGCTTTTGCAATTATGTTTTTCGCCAGATTATTACCGATGCCATAAATATAACTAAGGGCTATCTCAATTCTTTTATCGTTGGGGAGATCTACTCCTGAAATACGAGCCAACTTTGCCTCCTGAAAAATTTATTAAGGGGGTTGGATTAAATAACTTAAACATTTTTGATTTTTTCAACATTGATAAATAACAACTTGTGAGATCAAAATGAATAACTTATTTTATCCCACCCCCTAAAATGATTATCCCTGTCTTTGCTTATGACGAGGATTTTTACAAATTACTCTTATTTTTCCTCTTCTTTTGATCACTTTACAACTATCACAGATCTTTTTAACAGAAGAACGTACTTTCATGATTACTCCGATTCTATGGTATCACCAATCATTTTTTTTTATTTATGTATCTGAATATGTCTAAAATTTGATGGGTCATAATAGAGTGATTCTGGATGCCCGATACTGTTTACTGGATACCCCCCTTATCCCCTCCAGCATCAAGTATCCAGCATCGTTCCAAAATCTAATTAGAGACTATTCATTACATAGATTTACAACTTCTACGTGGTTTGCTGGGCCAAGCGTACTAGCTATTTGTAACGGTAAGTTATTCTGCCTCTTGATAAATCATACGGAGACAATTCTACCGTCACTTTATCCCCGGGTAAAATTTTAATGAAATGCATCCTCATTTTACCGGAAATATGTGCTAATACCATGTGTCCATTTTCCAATTCAACCTTGAAAGAAGCATTGGGAAGTGTCTCGACAATTGTGCCGTCAACTTTTATTGCTTCTTCTTTTGGCATAAATTTACTCCCTGGTCTTATCTACCCATAGTTAAAATTTCAGCGCTGCCATTCTTAACAACTACTGTGTGTTCAAAATGCGCTGAAGGCGAACCGTCAGCAGTTCTGACTGTCCACTTATCTTTTTCAAATATAACTTTATAACCGCCCATATTGACCATCGGCTCAATGGCTAAAACCATTCCTTCTTTCAACCGTGGTCCTCGATTTGCTTTTCCGTAGTTTGGAAGTTGCGGTTCTTCATGTAACTCTCTTCCTATTCCGTGCCCAACCAGATCCATTACCACGGAAAAACCCGCGCTTTCAACATATTTTTGAATCGCATGCGATATATCAGACAACCGGTTTCCTGCTACTGCTTGTTGTATTCCAATATTTAATGATTCTTTTGTTATATCAATCAGCTTCTTCGTAATAAGCGGAATTTCACCGATGACATAAGTTTTTGCCGCATCGGAGAAGTAGTCGTTATATTCAACGCCAATATCAATCCCCACGATCTGCCCGGGAATTAATTTCCGTTTACTCGGAACTCCATGAACAACTTCATCATCTATGGAAATACAAGCGCTTGCCGGAAAACCGCGGTACCCTTTAAATGCCGGTTTCGCACCTTTTGACCTGATATATCTATCTATCTCTTTATTGATTGTTTTTGTATCAATCCCCGGTTCTATTAGATCGTCAACGAGTCGAAAAGTTTCAATTAAAATTTTGCTGCTATTTCGTAACAGCTCAATTTCACGGGGACTTCGTATGTTAATCATTCATCTTTTATGATAAAAAATTCAATATCTTTTTATTTATCTCTTCAACAGTTCCGTCAGCATCAAAGGTTTTCAATTTTCCTTTGCTTTGAAAATAGTCTTTTAATGGTTTTGTTTTTTCGTCATAAATCGATAATCTTTTTGATACGGTTTCCGTTGTATCATCAGAACGTTGAATTATCTCACCACCGCAAACATCACATTCTGTTTCTTTAAGCGGTGGATTTGAAATTACATTATAATCTTTGCCACAGGCGCTGCACAGACGACGGCTTGTCAATCGTTCAATAATCTTTACATTTTCCAATTCGAGCCCAATAGCATAATCAAGTTTCAAGCCTGATTCACTAAACAACTCATCTAATGCTTCTGCCTGTTTCACTGTCCTGGGAAAACCATCTAAAATAAAACCATTCCGGCAATCATCTTCAACCAATCTATCTTTGATCAACCTGATCATCACATCATCAGGCACTAATTCACCTTTATTCATAAAGGCTTGAGCTTCAGTTCCAACTTGTGTTTTTTGTTCTATTGCGGAACGTAATATTTCACCTGTCGAAATATTCGGTATTTTAAAAGAATCGCTAATTAGTTTTCCCTGGGTTCCTTTTCCTGTTCCCGGCGCGCCAAGCATGATCAAAATCATTTTCTGATCCTAAAACTTTCAATACTATGTAATAATTCTGCCATAAAGAAGAACGAAAATCTAAACCAACGGATAGAAACAACCCAACGGATATTAAAAAAATTGATATGTATTTAATTTTTTACACTTTTTTGTTAAATGTAAATTTATTTTGGGAAAAATTTGTCTGTTTAGTGATTGTCTCACTATTATATTTTTTCAATTAATAGTATCCGTTGGGTTGTTTCTATCCGTTGGATTTTTCTTTACTGATACCTGCTGAACGTTTACGAATAATCTTTGTGCACCCTTCGGGTTTTAAAATCTTCTTCTGCCTTTTAATTTCCCACCCTTTAGAAATCCATCATAATGACGCATTAACAAATGGGATTCTATCTGCTGCATCGTATCCAGGGCAACTCCCACGATAATCAATAATGAAGTCCCGCCAAAGAATGTTGCAAAGGTGAATGAAACATTTGTAAATTTAATGATGAAATATGGGAAAATAGCCACGATTGCCAAAAAGACTGATCCTGGCAGCGTGATTCGTGTTAATATATTATCAATGAACTCAGACGTTCTTTTGCCCGGGCGTACTCCCGGAATAAAACCACCTGATTTTTTCATATTATCGGCGACATCTACCGGGTTGAATGCGATGGCTGTATAAAAATAAGTAAAGAAAACGATCATACCGCCATAAAACAACCAGTAAACCCACGAGGTATATTCAAAATAGGAAGCAACGGTTGATACAAAATCGCTGCTTGGGAAAAACGTTTTGATTGTATTGGGAATGAACATTAACGCTTGTGCAAAAATAATGGGCATAACACCGGCTGTATTTACACGTAATGGGATATGCGTCGCTTGTCCACCATAAATTTTCCTACCCACAACTCGTTTTGCATATTGTACCGGAATTTTTCTTGTGCCTTGTGTTAATAAAACGACGGCTGCAATTGTAACAACCATTAAAGCTAAAAGAAAGACTTCCATTAAAACAGCTCTATTACCACCAATGACCTGATCTATTTCCGTAGCAAGAGCATTTGGGAGTTGGGCGATAATCCCAATAAAAATGATCAAAGAAATACCATTCCCTATTCCGCGTTCCGTAATTTGCTCACCAAGCCACATGATCAACACACATCCACTTGCCATCGTAAACATGGTAAAGATTTTGAACATCATTCCCGGATCAGGAACGACCATCATACCATTAACCGGTTCAATGCTTTCAAGAAATACAGCCAGACCGTAAGCCTGAAGCGCACTTATCAAAACTGTGCCGTAACGAGTAATTTGAGTGATCTTTTTTCTGCCCTCTTCACCTTCCTTTTGCAGCTTCTGAAAATATGGTACAACTGCGCCAAGCAGCTGCAAAATAATAGATGCTGAAATGTAAGGCATAATTCCCAATGCAAATACGGTTGCCTGTTTCAAAGCGCCACCGGCAAACATATCATAAAGGCTAAAAATTCCACCGCCTCCCATTTGCTCAAAAAAAGCAAACAGTACTTTACCGTTGATACCTGGTACTGGAATATGGCCACCGATACGATAAACAATAAGAATAGCCAGAGTAAACAGAATTCTTTTCTTTAGATCAGGTATACGAAATATGCTTTGTATACTTTTAATCATAGAACTGAAATCCTCCCTTTAGCAGCTTCAATCTTTTCCTGTGCAGATTTGCTAAAAGCATGAGCTGATATCTCTACTTCCCGGTTAAGTTCGCCAACTCCCAAAACTTTTACCGGAACAGCTTTTTTTCTGATCAATCCATTATCATAAAGGATCTGGGGATCAATATTCTTAATTTCTTTTATACGTTCCAAATCCTGAAGATTTATAATTTGAAACTCTTTGCTAAATCGATTAAAAAAACCTCTTTTAGGAAGTCGCCTTGCCATTGGCGTTTGGCCTCCCTCAAATCCGGGTTTTCTTTTATAGCCGGCACGTGAACGGGCCCCTTTGTGTCCGCGGCAGGAAGTTCCACCATGTCCTGAACCCTGTCCTCTTCCGACTCTTTTTCTTTTCTTCCGCGAACCATCCGCATATTTTAATGTACTTAAGTCCATAAATTCCTCATTGAAATTTATTCAGGGGGTTGGATAAACAACATCCCCATTTCAAATTTAAAAATTGTTTCAATTCAATATTACAGGTAAAACAAATGTTGTGAAATTTATCCAATCCTTTGCTTCGATGCCAGCAATAGAGTGAGTCGAAGCGAAAACAAATGTTGTGAAATTTATCCAATCCCCTAAATTTCCTCAACTTCAACTAAGTGACTCACTTTATTGATCATTCCCCTGATCTGGGGCGTGTCACCATGTTCAACTGTTTGATGAAGTTTCCGCAAACCTAATGTTCGCACAGTAACTTTTTGTTTTATATTATATCCAATGATGCTTTTCTTTAAACTAATTTTTAACTTTTTTTGCTTTGCTTTCGCCATAATAATTCTCTATCTGTTGTATTACAAGTTAAGTCTTTTTTTTTTCAAAATTCTTTTTGACCCAGTTCAATTGACTGTAACAACACAAAGGCTGAGGCGAAGGCTAAGGCGGAGCAAGAAAAAAGATTAAAGGATTAAGGATTTTCTTTCTTCCTTCGCCTTTGCCTCAGCCTTCGCCTGCACTTTAGTGCGCTAAGAT
>JACKQG010003073.1_pt1 | contig 20918 bp, 9 predicted proteins | sample 8237621 | NCBI WGS metagenome assembly JACKQG01 (sample SAMN15677084, study PRJNA649215) | marine metagenome | biome: marine; feature: Black Sea; material: saline water; isolation source: suspended particulate matter (SPM) from the Black Sea western gyre | collected 2013-06-09/2013-06-10 | depth... | reverse complement strand
AACGTAGACAGGATTGCCTCTCATTTTTATGAGCAAGGAAAAGCTGACGCAGTTAAAGAAGTTTTAAACAAATCAAAAAACTTGAGTGACACTAAAGCTAGGACTTCTCAAGGAGATGTATTTTTAAACGGGTTTAAAGTAAAAGCAATTTCAGGCGCTGATTCTACAAAACTAAAAATTAAAACAAAAAAATTTAACTAAAAAAACTAAAAATTATGAGTTTAACTCCTCAATTTGGAAGTTTGATCCCAAGTTCAAGACAAGAACTTTTGAATTCAAACTACCTACAATTTAACGGTGGCGCTGGCGCTGGCGATACAGATACTTTCGCTCAACAGTACTTACCTGAAATTTACGAACAAGAAGTAGAGCGTTATGGAAACAGAACGTTATCTGGATTCTTACGCATGGTTGGTGCTGAAATGCCAATGACATCTGATCAAGTAATTTGGTCTGAACAAAATAGATTACACATATCTTACGATGATTGTACACAGGCTGCAGGTGTTATAACCGTAGCTCCTTTAGGTGGATTTCCTGGTGTGCAAAATGTTATTTCTGTAAATGACACAGTTGTTATTTTAGACACAGCTACAGGCGCTGAGCAAAAAGGTATTGTAACTGCTACTCAAACAACAACTGCTGCTCAAAACGGTACAATTGATGTTACAACTTTTGACGGTAATGGATTTGCTGGATTTACAAACGGTGCTATCAAAGTATTTGTATATGGATCTTCTTATGGAAAAGGATCTAATACTACTGGTGCTAATGCTAGAATCTCTGTAGAACCTCAGTTAACTCAATTTTCTAACTCACCTATTATCCTAAGAAACCAATACGTAGTATCTGGTTCTGATATGGCTCAAATTGGTTGGGTGGAAGTTGCCACTGAAGATGGTGCTTCTGGATTTTTATGGTATCTAAAAGCTGAATCTGAAACTCGTTTACGTTTTGAAGATTACCTAGAAATGGCAATGATTGAAAGTGAGTACAATCAAGGTGGTAACGCTGCTCTTGTACCAGGATCTGAAGGTTTATTTGCTGCTATTAAAACTCGTGGAAACGTAGAAGTAGGATTTACTGCTGCTAACGGATTAGATGAGTTTGATGCAATTCTTAAAAACTTAGATACTCAAGGAGCTATTGAAGAAAACATGTTATTCTTACAAAGACAAACTGCTTTGGATTTTGACGACATGTTAGCTGCAATCTCTGGAGGATCTGCTGGTGGTACTGCTTTTGGATTATTTGAAAACTCAGAAGAAATGGCATTGAACTTAGGGTTCAGCGGTTTCCGTAGAGGATCTTATGATTTCTACAAAACAGACTGGAAATACTTGAACGATGCTTCTACTCGTGGAGGCGTACAAGGTGTAAATTCTATAGAAGGTGTATTAATACCTGCTGGAACTTCAACTGTATACGATCAAGTACTAGGAACTAACATCCGTAGACCTTTCTTACATGTACGATACAGAGCTTCACAAAGCGATGATCGTCGTATGAAGTCTTGGTTGACTGGTTCTGCTGGTGGTGCTTTTACATCTACTTTAGACGCTATGGAAGTAAACTTCCTATCTGAAAGATGTTTAGTAACACAAGCTGCTAACAACTTTGTATTATTCCAAGGAGTGTAATTACACAGGTAATGTTTACCCCTGATGTAATTTCAGGGGTAACTATTACCCTTATTAACTATTTAATTTTATTATATTATGGCTAAAAAAGCTACAGCAGAAACAATTGAGGTTGCACCTCAGCCAACTGTTGCAAAAAAAACAACAGTTAAAGAACCCACAGAACCAACGTGGGAAATTAAAGATAGAGTTTACTATTTAAAAGGAAATAAAAGTCCTTTAACTCTTACTATTCCAGGTAAACACACTAAAAAGCACTCGTTGTTATATTTTGACAATAAAACAGGTGAACAAAGAGAGCTAAGATATGCTACCAATCAATCATCTCCATTTGTTGATGAGCAAAAAGGTGAAGTAACAATGGGGCATATTAGATTTTACGATGGAACATTAACTGTTAAAAAAGAAAAACAAAACTTGCAAAAGCTACTTTCATTATATCACCCTTTAAAAGGTAAGTTGTATGATGAGTTTAGCGCTAAGGCGGAAGCTGTAGATCAATTAGAAATACTAGATCTTCAAATAGATGCTTTAAATGCAGCTAGAAATATAGACATTGATCAAGCTGAAGCTATTTTAAGAGTTGAAGTTGGATCTAAAGTAAACAATATGAGTTCTAAAGAACTTAAAAGAGACTTACTATTATTTGCTAGAAGTAATCCACAGTTATTTATTAGCTTAGCTAATGATGATAATGTTCAACTAAGAAATGTAGCGATTAGAGCTGCAGAAGCCGGTATCATTAATTTGTCAAGTGATCAAAGAACATTTACTTGGGGATCAAACGGTAGAAAATTAATGAACGTGCCTTTTGATGAAAATCCTTACTCAGCATTTGCTGCTTTCTTAAAAACAGATGAAGGTGTTGAAATCTATAAATCTATAGATAAAAAACTATAAAAACAAGTGATACTATAATATAGGCGGTTTCGGCCGCCTTTTTAGTATATAAAAAATATAAAATGGCAATAAACGTAAATACGGTATATCAAACTGTTTTAGCTATATTAAACAAAGAGCAAAGAGGCTATATGACGCCTAATGAGTTTAATAGAATAGCATCTCAAGTTCAGTTAGAGATTTTTGAAAGTTATTTCCCTGATGCTGATCAAGCTAATAGGAAAAACCAAAACAATACACAAAATGATACAGCTTGGTTTAACGCCTATGAAAACGCTTTAACTTTAGTCGAGCCTTTTATATATAGAGACGCCACATGGACTGGTAGCGGTGGAAATCCTGTACACGTCTTATCCAGTACTACTATAACTAATTTAAATGGAAGAGAAATTAAGCAGGTTGGAAATGTATCAGCTATATATAATAATGAACAATCTCTATTTATAGGATCTTCTCCTAGTGTTCCAGGTGTTACAAAAACTTCAGTATGCGAAAAAGTTTCTAGAAAAGATTATGAAAAAATAATAAGATCTAAATTAACAGCTCCTACATCTAATGATCCAGTCTACTATATAGATAACTGGAATAGTTCAATACCTAAAATAAATGTTTTTCCTGCACCAACTTTACCAGGTACAAAACAAAATTCTGTTTTTTCTGAATTAATAGTTCAACCTTTAGATCCAATTTGGGGTTATACTATAGATCAAAACGTTGGAGCTTATTTATACAATTCCCTGGGAAGTACGAACTTTGAATTAAATCCAAGTGAGCAAAACAAATTAATATTAAAAATATTATTCTACGCAGGGGTCGTTATAAACGATCCTCAAATAATACAAGTTGCGTCATCAGAGCTACAACAAGAAGAAGTTAACGAAAAATCATAATAGATGGGATTAATAAGCGAAACTAACGAGCAATATTATGCTGGTTCTCAAATAATATCACCAGATGGAATAAACACTATAAATAGTGTTGTTTTTACATTTGACACCCCTTTAAAGTTAGGAGCCGTAATAGACGCTTGGAATCCTACAAATATATATTACGCTTTAAATAATTTTAAAATATATAGTAGTCCTAGCGGACTTCCTGGAAGTTTTTCTGAAATAACAGATGAATACAATGTAAAATCTGTAGAATCGCCTGACGGTACTTTTGAGTCTACGATTACATTTACCACACCTTACAACTCTAATACATATATAGCTTGTCAATTAAAATCATTAAGTGGTGGTAATTTTGCTACAAGCGAAAGCCAAAAAGCTTATGGAGATACTGTAGAAAATAATTACGGTGGATATTCTTACATATCGCTAGACGATCTTATTGATAACTATTTAATTGGATATGTTGGTGATGGAAAATTAATTCAAAAAGTTAAAAAGTTTGATGTGATATTTCACGCTAAAAGAGGACTACAAGAATTTAGTTATGATATTTTAAAAAGTATTAAATCACAAGAACTAACGATACCTGCTTCTTTAAGTTTGATATTACCTCAAGACTATGTAAACTACGTAAGTGTTTGTTATATTGATAATTTAGGTGTTAAAAGACCTATATATCCAGCAAACAACTTAACTACTATACCCTATAATACTCCGATACAAGACAACAAAGGCGTTCCAACTCAAGATAATTTTGGAGAGAATATAGAAGGAACTTCTATTACTGAAGAAAGATGGAAAAATGCAAACAATAAACTTATAAATGAAACAGTTTTTAATGGTTTAGACGATTATGCTTATTGGGCAAATTATTACGGCTTTGATAATGGATTATTTTATGGGCAACAATATGGCTTAAGTCCTGAGTATTCTCAAGTAAATGGCTGGTTCAATATGAATGAAAGAGAAGGTAAGATATCTTTTTCAAGTAACCTAACTAATAAATTAATAGTATTAGAATATATATCTGACGGTTTAGCGTATGACGGTGATATAAAAGTTCCTAAAATGGTTGAAGACGCTCTTTATAATTATATAAGTTATTCCATACTATCTACCAGAGCTGGACAACAAGAGTATGTTGTTCAAAGATTAAGAAAAGAAAAAAGTTCAAAAATGCGTAATGCAAAAATTAGATTATCAAACATAAAGCTTGACGAAATAGTTCAAGTTATGAGAGGTAAATCTAAATGGATAAAACACTAAAATCAAATGGCAGAAGCTAAAAATACTTTTTTAAGGTCTAAAATGAATAGAGACCTAGATGATAGATTAATACCATCTGGAGAATATAGAACCGGTTTAAATATTGCTGTTAATAAATCAGAAGGAGAAGATGTTGGTGCTTTAGAAAATGTACTAGGTAACATTAAAAAGGCAAGTCTTTTTAAGTCTTTTACTTTAACAGTAGATGGATCGGTTACATTTTCTTCCGGAGTAACTTCTTTCAATTATATATCAGACACTGGTAGAAATAGTTCTATTGGTGAATGGGATTATAGACTAGCTGTTGGATACGCAGCTAGTATTAACAACGTGTTTAATACTACTGTTGTTGGTTTATCTAACGAAGGAACATCAGGAACTACACTTTCTATATCAGGTGATTATACATCTGAATTATCTGACCAATCTGTTATTACAATAACACCTAACATGGAAATAATTGGTGTTTTGCCTAATGAAAAAACAAGTAGAGTTTATATATTTGCTACCAACTACACAGATACATCTGCTGATCTTATAAGTGATTTTTGTGCTATAGATGGATTAAACTCTGGTGTTTCAGCTATATTAGAATATGACACTTTTACACCAACATCAATACCTATAGTTTTAGTGCAAGGCGCTTGGTTAAATTTTTCTAAAAATTCTCCTATAATAAACTCTAATTTACTAGAAAACTTATTATTCTGGACAGACGATAGAAATCAACCAAGAAAAATAAACGTAAAAACTGCAATTCAAAACACGTTTACAAGTAATCTTCAATATTCTCAAGGCACGTGGGGTTACTATAAAAACGAAGATCATGTTAGTGTAGCTAAATATGCTCCAGTTATACCTATACAGCTCTGGAAAGAGTATGATGATGCTTTACATCTATCTGGTCCTAGTTATGAAACTACAATGCGTGATGTTGTAAGTAGAAATCTACCTAATGGTTCTGTTGCTTTTTGCAACGCAAATGGAGCTACATTTCCTACTGATACATTTTCTTTAAAAAGCATAGATGGCTATGTTAACGTAGGTAACATTGTTACGACAACAGCGGCATCACCTTCTAATATACCAGCAGGAACTACAGTTTTAGAGTTTGATAATTCTGGATCTGGAGGTCTTGATGCTCCAACTGTTAAATTAAGTAACAATGTAACCTTGTCTGACTTAGATGAATTAATATTTAGCCCTAATCCATATTATATTCCAGATTACGCGGGTGATCCTGATTATTTAGAAGATAAATTTGTAAGATTTAGTTATAGATTTAAATTTGATGATGGTGAATATTCTCTATCAGCGCCTTTTACACAAGCTGCTTTTATACCTAAGCAAGATGGTTTTTTCTTGGGATATCCACCTACAACTGCTAACGGCGACGCTGATGACGTAGAAGCTTATCAAAGTACGATTGTTAAGTTTATGGAAAATAAAGTAAACAATATACTTATTAGGATTCCTATGCCTTTTAAAATTGATGGTGATCCTTCTTTGTCAAATCCAGAAGATAACTTCATGCAGTGCGATGAAGTTGCTAATGATCTTAAGGTAACGCAAATACAAATACTATATAAAGAATCAGAAGATTTAAGACTTCAAGTTTTAGATACTATAGAAATAAAAGATGTAACAGCAGAAGGTTCTGAAAAATATTTTGAATATAATTACGAGGCTCGAAAACCTTTTAGAACTTTACCTGAAAAAGATTTAATAAGAGTTTTTGACAAAATACCTCCAAGAGCAAAAACCCAAGAAGTTATAAGTAATAGAATTGTTTATGGTAATTTTGTAGATAAATTAACACCACCTGACGCACTAGATTACAACATAGCTTTAAGCGATAAATTTCCTCTAACAACAAATAATATAATCGCTGGAAGAACATCGATAGTAGAATATCCTCAACACACTGTTAAACACAATAGAAATTATCAAGTAGCACTAGTTCTTTCTGATAGATATGGCAGGTCTTCTTCCCCTATATTATCAAATGTAAATGATTCTACAGTAGAAGGAAATATAAATTTTGGAGGATCTACGTTTTATGCTCCGTATAGAAACAACGCTACAAATGAAACTGACACTTTAGATTGGCCTGGAGATTCTATAAAAATACTATTTAATGATCAAATAAATTCATTTAGAAGTAATTTAACAGAATTTGGTGGAACCGGAACTCCGGGGATACAATCGTACAATCAGTTTGATTCTTCAAAAATGAACCCAGGTGGATGGTTTATGTATAAAGTTGTTGTGAAACAACTAGAGCAAGATTATTACAATGTTTACTTACCTGGTATTATAAATGGTTATCCTTCTAATGATCAGAATTTTTTAACAACAACACCTCCAGGACAATTAGGCGTTTACTTTTCAGACAACGAAATTGGTGTAACAGGTTTTACAACGCTTTATTCTGACAACGTTAATAAAGTTCCTAGAGATCTATCTGAAGTTGGTCCAGAGCAGAAGCAATATAGAAGTAGTGTTAGGCTTTATGGTAGAGTTACAAATACAAACATTTTCTTAAATACAAGCACAAATCCTCCATTTATAGAATCTTTGCCACCATATAACAAGCAATATTACCCTGGTAGATTAGCAGATTCTGTAGATGCTATTGGACAAACAGACGAAATGCTTTCTTTAACTCTTCAAAATATTTTTGAGCCTAGAGGTTTACCTGGTCAATACTACAATACCCAACCAGGCACGAGTGAAGGCGATGTATTAAGAGGAGGAACTCTTACAAATCCTGCTAACGCTAGTATATATCAATACGACTCTGATCCTTACATAGCTAGACTTTCTACTAGAAAACCTATAGGAGAGCAGGATTTTAGATCTGGAACTTTAGAAAGACCTGTTTTTGGAAACAATTTATTTCCATCTTTAGCCGTTTACGAGACAGACCCTGTTGTGTCTAATTTGGAAATATTTTGGGAAACATCAACATGGGGTTGGCTGTCTCAACTAAACGAAGATATTTTAGTTTCTGGTAATTCTCCAGGTGGCATAACAGAGTTTGAATATTTACATTTTGAAAATCAGGATCCAGCAGGCACTGGAGGTGTATATGGTTCGGCTAATTCTAGACTAGTCACAAATGAGTGGGGAGTAACAAATCAAGCTGGAGGTTTTGATTCAACAGGTATAATAGTTCCAGGAAGTTTTTCTGTTTTTGATCAAGCGTCGCCGCAAAACGATAGAACATCTGAGTTTGAAATAATTGCAGCCCCTTCTGGTAATATTGGTAGATATCAAATAGCTATAAATGATTCTTTTTGTTATTTAACAGATGCAAATATAATCGAAAATTATACATTTAGTTTTAAAGTAGCAACAACTGCAACTCCAGATGATCAAACACTAATTAATCAAACTGGCAGGTTATCTAACAACGCGCCCTTTTTTACAAACTGTCCAAATGAAATACAGCTTTTAGAAACCCAAACTGACATAGTAACATTAACAGCTGAAAATGGAAGTTTTGACACCTCTAGAGATACAGAGCAACTTATATTTTCTTTTTCAAATGGTACCCAACAATTTACAACTGACGGTGTAACTTTTGGTGTAAATGCAGATACTGGTCTAGTCAGTGTTATATCTGGGTCTCCTCAAGCGGCTTATTCTTTGAACTTAGTAGTTAAAGACGCAAATGCTTATGCTCCAGCTGGTAGTGGTGGAACTAATTTTAGATTCTTAGAAGCATCCTGTCAATTTGTAGTTGGCTATGGAGGTAATTCTGTTTATCTAGGTCTTCTAACAGAAGGAGATGGGGGTTGTTTTTGTAATGTAGATCCTTCTCAAGATCCGTGTACGCCTAGCAGAGATCCAGTTGACACGGGTACAAATCTAGATTCTTTAAGTTTTGATGGAGATGAAACCACTTGGGTTATCGCTAAATATCCAGATGCAATTGGTGGATTTGTAGGTGCTGGCACCAGTGGTGGTACAGGCTATAGCTTAGGTACTAATTTAACGACATCCCCAGCAAGTGGTGGTTCTGGTTTTACTTTTAATATAACTGAAATAGATAATGGTGTCACAGGTGGCCCCGGAGTTATTACTAATATTGAAATGGTAAATCCCGGTACGCAGTACACTACTGCAAATACATTACTAGACGTAGAAAATGTAGTAGGCGGTGGAACAGGGGCTACAGTATTAAGAGTTTGTGATAATAGTAATTTTGGAAGTTCGCAATTTAACCCAGAATCAGAAGTATATCCTTTTGATTGTGTAGGTTCTGGAGGCTTTCCAGATGTTAAATTTTCTACTTTTCAAAGAGTATTACAACCCACGGTGTTAGGCGCTAATGCTACTTTAACGTTTTCTGCTCAATCAGGAAGCCCAGGTCAATTAACAGTGGTTCCAGCCGGAACTAGTGTAAATGTACCTGTTAACATGGTAAATAATATCGGCAAAGAGGTTAGTTGTCTTTATTGGGGCAACCAACAGTGTCAAGCAGGTGTTAGTATACCTTATGGAACAACTATTACTAACGCATCATCAATTGGCGCATTTACCTGTACTTTTTCTAATGATGTTACAATAGGTTTTAATCCTGGAACACCTTTATATATTAACGGAGGGTGTAATGATGGTGATGTATTACTAACAGGTCAAAATCCTGTAAGTTTACCTGAAAATCAAAGTCTAATGCTTAGTTTCTATATTAGAGTGCCAAAAATAAAAGCTGCTGATAATTATTGGACGGGAGCTAAAGTTTATTATAGGCCTTTAAACGCTGATGGAACCTCAAGTACAAATCCTAACGCGTGGACTTTAGCCACTGATGCCGCCGGGAAACCAGCAATAATACAAGGAACATACGACGCGCAATATTCTACTGATTTTACCACAAACCCTGCATTGCTTTCAAACGGTAGTTACGATTCAACTACAACTTTCAACTTTTCAACCTTATCGCCTATAGGCTCTGATAATTTACCTTTAAAACCTGTAAATATATTAAATGGTTCTAATTCAACCAGTGGTGAGGTAGGTAATATACTTCAATATATAAAAGTAAATCAGCCTGGCGATTATAAAATAGTTAACACGAGACCTGACAGAGCAGATGCTTCGACTGGAGTTGCCGCGGCTTGTGGTTATCAAGCTTGGTTAGATGCTGGTGGCGCTAGTAGCAATTGCGTAGCATGTGGTGGTAGTGATTACTATTTCGAGCAAAGCACTGGCCGTTGGAATATATCTTTGACTATTGAAGATGGAGAGTATTTTAGTCAAAATCTGATAGGAGTATGTGGAAGATGTGTTAATCCTCAAGGAGATACCCCTGGAACCCCGTCACCAACAGCTTTTCTTCATACTATAGTAGAAACAACAGAAACCGCTTCTGCGCCGCTTACAGCATGCTCTACTTATGTAAACCCTTCTGATGCAACTAACAACCCAACAGATAATTACACAAGTTCTTTGCTCAACCAACAAGTGTGGATATCTTCTTGGCTTCCTGATTATGCAGTAAGATTTTTTACAGATCCAGATCTAACAACACCTTATATACCTCCAAACGGAGCTGGTTGGGTTTTATTTAAACCAACGCCGGTAGAAAATAATTCTCCATTTAATTTTAGAGAAGGTTCTGCTGCTAATTTTGGTTCTAATAGCGATGAACTGGGATATAGAGGAAACTGGTATAGAAGCGCTACTGAAAGTGCTTCTCCTGCGATAGAGGAAGCTGTTTATGGGACTAGATATCTAGATAGGGGTGGAAACGGTTTATTTAAATGTCAAATAGATGCAACTGGTCAAGTAACCTCACCTCCATTAGTAGTTACTATAAACGACACTACCATATAAGTAATTAATTAAATTAATGAGTAATAATAAATAAATATGGCTTACGCTCTTGAAGTAAAATATTTTAACTCTTTCACGCTAAAGAAGGTTGTTGCTGACGGAAGGGAATGCATTACTGGTGATCAATCTAAATGTCAAATTGGTCCAACTGGTGGAAATATAGATTGGGGCGCTACATGGCCAAGTCTTATAACAGCTACTACGGCTAATAATACTATATTACCTGTATTTCCTCAACAAGCTTACGATGGACCAGATGAAGACGGAGAAGGTTGGGTTATTGAAGAATCTAGAATAAGAGGTGGTTACAACAATACACAAGTTGGATTTGGCGTTAAGGCTTATGCTGTAGAACCACAACCATTAGCGTCTCTTAGAGATAACAGTCTTATATACTCTGGTGTATTTAACTCTAGAACAGGTGTAAATCAAACTAACGTTTTTTCAGTAGGTGAAGAAATTACTAAGTCTGCTGATCCAGCAAATGGATCAATACAAAAACTGTATGCTGAAGATACTAATTTAATTATATTTCAAGAAAATAAAGTGTCTAGAGCGTTAATAGACAAGGATGCTATATATACAGCAGAAGGAGGAGGAGCTATAACTAATGTTAATACAACTATAGGAACAATACAACCTTATGCTGGTGAATATGGTATTAGTAAAAACCCAGAAAGTTTTGCTGTTTATGGTTTTGCTAAATACTTTGTAGATTCAAATAGAAATGCCGTTCTTAGATTATCTGGAAACGGTATACAAGAGATATCAAATTTTGGCATGATAGATTATTTTAGAGATAATTTATCTATAGTTGCTCAAAATGAAGGTAAAGCTTTAGGTTCTTATGATATTTACTCTAAACAATATATATTATCTCTTAAAGCTGATGGCGCTTTTTCAAGTGTAAATGATACTGTAGTATTTGATGAATCTGTTCAAGGTTGGGTTAGCTTTATGTCTTACAAACCTAGTTTCATGTTTAGTATAAAAGGAAAATTTTATACAACTGTAAATGACACTATATGGGAACATTACAGCCCAAATGTAAATCATGGTAGCTTTTATGGGGTGAATTATGATAGTGCTATAACTTTTGTTTCAAATCAACAAGTTAGTACGTCTAAAGTATTTAAAACAATAAATTACGAAGGTGATAGCGGTTGGGAGGTATTTTCTATGACAACTTCTGAAGGTGATATAGCTAGTACTATATTGAGCTATTTACAAGGTACTTACGATTCAAGTGTGCCGCCTTTGACTGGTCAGGCTGCTATAGGACCTGGTTCTGTAGCTCCTATAAAGTATGCTGGCTTTATGAAACAAGAAGGCAAATACAAGGCTATAATAAAAAATAATTCTGCATCAAGTCAAGGCGAGGTTTTATTTGGCCCTAACATGACTGGTATAAAAGGATATTATAATATAGTAACATTAAAAACAGATAATGTAACTGATTTTGGTGGCAAAAAAGAACTTTTCGCTGCATCTCTAGAGTACGTTAGATCATCATATTAATTAAATTAAATGAAAAACACTTTAACAAAAAAAGAGTTAAAAGAAATACAAAAAATAGAGCATTTTAGAGACAATATAATGCTTTTTGAAGAACAACTTTTAGACATAGAAGGATCTTATGGAGATCCTAGTAATCCTGGAATGAATGAAGTTGCTAATAAAATAAATCCATTAAAGCACACTTTTGCTGATGGTTTATATATTAGAGAAATATTTATGCCTAAAGGTCAAATAATTTCTACAGGAATACATAAGAAAAAACATCCATATTTTGTATTAAAAGGTGAAATATCTGTTCTAAGTCAAGACGGTATAACAAGTATTAAAGCTCCATATCACGGTATAACAGATCCAGGCACTAAAAGAATAATATTTATACATGAAGATTCCATATGGGTAACTGTGCACGCTACTGATAAAGACAATGTAGAAGAAACTCTCAATGACATCATAGCTAAAGATTTTAATGATCCTGAAATTAGTATAGATAATATGAAAAAATATTTAAAATTAAAAAATAAATAACATGAGTGTAGTAGCAGCAGGTATTGGTGCCGCGGGCAGTATTGTTGGCGGTCTTATAGGCAGTGGCAGAGCTAAAAAAGCAGCAAGAAGAGCCGCTAGAGAAAAAGCTAGACAGCTAGCTATAGTTAATAAGTTAGAAAAAAGCAGACAAGAAATAATTAATCCATATAAAAACACTAAAAGCGTTGCTAATATGGCGATGGATTTGTCTTCTAAAATTTCAAATCCTTTTGCTAATCTAGGTGTAGCAACTAAAGCCGCTGAAATGCAAATACAAGAATCTGACACTGCTTTAGCAACATCTTTAGACGCTATGTTAGCCACTGGAGCAGGTGCTGGTGGAGCAACAGCTTTAGCTCAAGCAGCTTTAAAAAGCAAGCAAGGTGTTGCTGCTAGTATTGAAAGTCAAGAAGCTGCAAATGAAAAATTAAGAGCTCAAGGAAAACAACAACAGGATCAAGCTCAATTGTCAGAAGCTCAAAGAATACAGGGTGTAAATATAAATGAAGCTAGAAGAGTTCAATCAGCAGACGCTGCTGGTCAAACATTTATGTTTAATGCAAGAGAAGATAGACAAAACGCTAAAATAAATAGGCATGCCGCTTTGGCAGGCGCCGCGACTCAAGCTCAGGCCTCTGCTCAAAGAGACCAAACAGCTGCGTTAACAGGTATGATTGGCTCTGTAACTTCAGTTGGCATGGGTGCTTTTAGTAAATAATAAAAAATGGAAAATAAAAACATACTAAATAATCTTATTATAAAGCAATTAAACGAAAGTAATGCTATTGCTTATAATGAAGCGTTTCTAGCTAATACTTCGGATTATAGTTATAACATACTAGAAAATGCTTATAAGGGCACAGGTCAGTTGTATGCTCGTTTAAAAATGGATATACAACAAAGAAATTGTATAGATCCGTCTTGTGAATATGAATATAAAGAAATTGAAAGACTTAATAATGCTCCTCAATTAACTTTAGAATTTTTACAAAACTTAATGGCTGAGTTAGAGGTTGTTGAAACAAAAAACTTTGATGTAAACAATAATTATGAGTATACTGTTGCTAATAATATTATGACAAGTAAAGCAGGTTTTTCTAAAACAGATGGTTATTATGTTAGTTTAACGCTGAATGAAGATTCAAGTCAAACAATAGTTTTTAATGGACCTATGTTTGAATATCCATTAATTATAAATAGTACCGCCTTAACAGCATTGATAAAATCAAATACAGATTTAATAGCTGAGACACCAGACATACAAGCAGAAATGCAAACTCTTTTAACAAAAGTAGGTTTATTTACTCAAGATCAAATAATAGAAGGCGAGTTGTCTCCTATGGCAACTGTTTCTGATGAATTTGTAATTAAAAACCCAGATGGTTCATATGATTATGAGATAATAGATATAGGTAATGGTAAAGGTAGAAACATACTTAAATTTGATTTAGATAAAATTAAAACAAAAGCAGAACCTTTTATTAATGCAGAAGTAGCTGGTTTACTAAGTTCAGAGCAAGAAGCTGTAGCAGCTTGGAATGTTTATATATCTAAAGGCACAAGTGTTGATGAAGATGATCAAATGGTACAAGAAGCTAACGCTGGTAATTCATCTTGGTCATATAAAGAAGATCTTCCACTTAGTCAAGATAAAAAAATTAAATTTGAACAGAAATATAAAGATTACTTTTTAAACAATTATGTATCACCTTTTTTAACAAATAGATTTCCAACAGTTGAAGAAGACGCCGCGGTGTTTGATCTAGCTGAAGCTAAAAAAGCTAAAGCTCAGAAATTTTTGAAAGATAACGAATTAAATTAAGTTAAATGAACGAATTAGAAACTTACGTAGCTTCACTACAGGATCAAGGTTTATCTGTAGATGAGATTAAAGCTAAAGTAATAGAGTGGAAAAAGAAAAACAAACAAGAAGTTGTTGAAACCTCTGTCGAGCCAGTAAAGACAGAAGACGGTGCAGTGGGTGCAAGTGCTCCGTCGGTAGGACCACAACCAGCACCAGAGCCTACGGAATTAACATTGGAAGATGGTTTTTCGGTATCACCAGAAGATAAAATAAAAGAATTAGATAGAGAAGCAGAGGATATTTTATGGGAAGGATATCAAAGAGCAGGTAAAAAAGAAGGTGATTGGGATTTTTGGAAAGAAACAGGCACTAAAATAAAGGCAAATACTGTAGATGCTTTAGGTAAGTTAGCTAGAGTTCCAACTCTTATAAATGAATTTAAAGCTGCTGTTTCTAGAGAGTTTATGAGTGAAGAGGAAAAAGCTAGATACGATGCTTTAGATCCTCTTGTTAAGCAAACTTTGGCTAACATTGGACCTCAACCAGGTATGACTGCTTTAGCTAATACTGGTTTGGAAGCTTACGAAGACTCAGTTAAAAAAGCAAATGTAATAAGAAAAGATTTAACAAAGTTTGAAACTAGTATAGGCGAAGAATACGCTAAAGGTAATTTTGTAGAAGCTACGGTTAGAACTGCTTCAGATGCTTTAGGATCTTTACCATCAGTTGTTCAGTCTATGATACCATACGTTGGTATAACTTCTATAGTAGCTGGTGAAGCCGCAGGAGCTTCAGCTGAGGCTCAAAAAGAAGGTAAGGATTTAAGTTTAGAAACACTTGGTTATTCTACAGTAAGAGGTGCCGCTGAAGGTCTTTTAGAAGTTGTGACTAAAAAGATTGGTGGAGGTATGTTTAAAAACCTCGCTGGTAAAGGTAAAAAAGAAGCAACTGAGTCAATTACTAAAATTGCATTAGGTATAGGTAAAGACTATGGCGCTGAAGGTTTGTCTGAAACCGCTACTGAAGTCATAAATAAAATGGCTGACGCTGCTCAGTTTGGTAAAAAAGATACATTTGATAAGCTCCTTAGAGATTTAGTAGACACTTTTTTAGTTGGTGGTATGATGGGTGGTGGAATGAGCTCAGTCGGAGCCAGCGCAGCTGGATCTAGATTAATTAAAAACACTATACAAGACAATAGCATACAGAGAGACTTAGAAGGCACTGAATATGATAGTGTCGTTGACGCTTACGAAACCCCTGATGTAACTGAAGGATTACCTAAGCTTAGTGAAAATAAATTTACTCAAAATAAACTTGAGTCTGAGCTTAAGCAAAAAGTTGGAGATGGTGTATTTACTGTAGAGCAAGCCGACAACGTTAGAAACAACTTCAGAGATATACAGGGAGCTTTAAACACTGTAAAACCTTTAGGTATAAGCGTAGAAAATCAACCAGCGATAGTTGATTTAATGATAGAGCAAAAAAAGCTAAAAAATACTATAAAGCAGGTAGATAATTCTAGTTTAACAAGAGCAGAGTCAGAAAGACTTAGTGAAATAGACAAAGAATTAAACGATATAATTGTAGCTGATAAAACCGCTAAGGTAGAAAAAGGAGCTAAAGTTATAGCTGAGCAAGTTGGAACTGGCTTTGAAACTTTTGAAAACGAAGCTGATGTAGCTTCTGCTATAGAAACTTTAAAAGAGCAAGGTGGAAACATCGATACTAAAAGCTCTGAAGACTACGGTACGTTTGTAGTAATGCCTGATGGCAAAAGAATTATAATTCTAAACAAAGAATCTGCAGCTCAAGATAATGTTATGACAACGGCTCAACACGAAGTTGGTCACGCTGTTTTATTTGAAACTGTAAAAAACAAACCTGAAGCCGCAATTGCTTTAGGTACTTCTTTGCTAGAAGAATTAAAAAATAGTAAGGATATAACATTTACAAGTTCTAAATTTTTAGATAGATTTAATCAATATGTTGAAGATGCTGATATATCTAAAGCAGATACTATGGAAGAGGTATTAACTCTTGCTAGTGAAGGATTAGAAAGTGGTGATATTGTTTTTAATGAAAAAGCCTCTACTAAAATAGGTGATTTTATACGTAGAGCTTTAAGTGCAATGGGTTTAAACGTTAAGTTTAAAACTGGAAAAGATGTATTAAACTTCGTTAGAGATTATAATAGAAGTGTGCAAAAGGGCAAGGGTCTTTCTAAAGGTCTTAAAAAAGCAGCTATCGAGGGTGCTAAAGTAGACATAAAAGCTCCAACTGATATAGAGGCTGAGATTACGGAAGTAGATTTAGGTACTGTTAAAGAGTCTAGAAAACTTACACCCGAGCAAGATCAACAAGCTCAAGCTAAAGTAAAAGAAATACAAGAGCTACAAAAAGAAGGTGAAGCCTTGGCTAAAAAGTTTGACAAGCCTTTTGTAAAAAGTGTTAAGCAGCAAAGATTAGAGACCGAACTAGCCGCAGATATAAAACCTACTGTTGATAGTTTTGTAGAAAGTAGAACTAAAGCACTGTATGATCCTATAGCACCAGATGCTAAAAAAGGTGTTACAAGACAAGACTTCGTAGAATCTATGAGGTCTGATATAACTATAATGGTTAACAATGAGTTTCTAGCTAAACAACCTTTAGAAAAGTTTATTACAAGTAGAGGTTTTTTAAGAGCTAATAGTTTAGCTGAAAGACTAGGAATTAAATCTGTTGAGCAAGGCATTGATCAAAGCATAGATACAGCTTCAAACGTTACAACTAAAACAGATAGTGATGTAAGAACAGAGACTGAAACTAGAAAAGCTCAATTACCAAGAGCTACTACTCAGTTTACGCCTGATTTTGTTGAAAGCCTTGATGTTAATGCAGAAGGTAAAACAGAAGCAGAAGTAAATGAAGAAATTCAAAAACAATTTGATGAAGCTATAGCTAAGGATTTAGAAGCTATGGGACCAGTTACAACGTTTGGCCAAACTAAAGACATAGGACCTGCATTAGCTGCTTTAATGGAAAAAGCAACTCAAGGTAGAACTGAAAAAGTAGTCAACGGTGAGAAAAAAATAGTCAAAACACCTGGTATACCTGCTAAGGTTTTTATGGAAAAAAGTAAAAACATAGCAAAAAAATATGCTACTTCTGGCGCTCTAACTGCTGTTAAACAATATCTAGATGCTAATGCTCAAAGAGATTTTAATAATTTACCTGATGCGTTTGCTCCAAACAGTGGAAAAGCCACGTTTATACCTGAAAACGTAAAGAAAGCTTTATATAAGAAAAACGATAAAGATCAGTTTGTTTTAGATAAAAGCAAAACTCTTGCAGATTACAAGGCTTTATTAGGTAACATGGAGAAACCCGTGTATAGAGCTAGTGAGGCTACGACAATAAAAGGTTTAATAGCGTTATCGCTTAGAAATAGAATATTTGAACAAGCTGTACCTGATGCTGTTGAGCGATCAGTGACAGGTGTTAAGTTTAGCAAACAAGCTGAGCAAGATTTTGATTATAAAGAAGCGTTAAAAACTAAGGTAAAAGTTGATAGCGCAGAAGGTCAAAAGCAATTAACAGCTATAGCCAATGCTAGAACTAAAAAAGAGGTAAACAGAATACTAGATCTAGCTAATATTACAGTTACCGCAGAAAATAGAGCAGCATTACAGGCTGAGCTTTTGGATCTTATTGAAAGTAATCCTGAGTTTGACTTAGAGGTTTTTGAAGCTGCTATGCTGCAAAATGGTGGAGCTTTAAGAGTTAGGTTGGATTCAACTTCGGAAAAAGCTACAGTTAACAAATTAAAAGCTTGGGCCACTAAAAACGGTATAAAATTAAATGATAATACGCCTTATTATTTGTTAAGCGATGGAACTTTTATTAAAGCTGTAAGAGGTGAAATTAAAGAAACCTCTCTTGTTTATAAAAGAGAAGTAAAAAAACTTATTGATAAAGGTTTAGATGTTAAGACCGCGAAAGAGCAGGCTAAAATAGGTGATGCATTTGTGCCACCAAAATTACCTAAAGGAGTTAATTTAGTTCCAGCTAGAAACAGTTTGTATTATGGGCAATCTGATCCTAATTATCAAGCAGCTCTAGAAGCGGCTAGAGAAAATACTAAGCGAAGTGATAAACCATATCGAAAAGCTAGACCAGTTTCACCTAAACTAGCTAAAACAGCAAAAGGTCAAGCTCAGTTTAAATTAAACCAAGAAATATTAGAAGATGTTGCTTTAAAATTAGAAGCAATGGTTGAGGCTAATCCTGCTAACATGAAGTTTGCGAGCATGGTCATGGAAGGTGCTTATCAAGCTACTTCTGGTCTTGTTAAAATAGCTGCTCCAATAAATTCAGAGTCTATAAACCCTGAATACTCTACAGATCCAAAAGCTAAGAAAAACCAAAGAGCTGAAGGTAAAGGTGAAAAATTTAGAGAAGAACACAGTCCACCAGCTTCTACCGTAGGAGGTAGTTTAATTTGGGCAATTAAAAACGGTCAAGTTAAAGAGGTTATGAAAGGCGTTAAAGCTAATTATGGCCAAACACTTTTATCAAAAGCTGACGATGTTAAACTAGATCGCGCAGGTTTAGATTCTACATTACCGCCAGGTGTTAATATTATGACCCCCAATGCCGGTATAATAAGATTAGCTGCAGTTGGAAAAATATTAAAAGAAAAGTACGGAATAAGTGGTGGACCAGGTATAAATTTAAATACTATTGTTGATTTTGAAACAGGTAAAACTTTTGCTGAAATAATGAATGTTGGCGTTAAAAGTAAAGCTAGTAAATCAAATCCTAATATAGTATATGCTCAAAACTCTTTAATAAGTGAACAAGTAAAAGGCGATTTAGAAGTTGACGTTACTATGGATAAAGCTGCTATTAAGAAGTTTGATCCATATGGCATGATAGAGGTGGTCTCTAATAGACTGTTTGGTGAAGCTAATTACTTTAAATTAAACGATACTCAAAAAGCAGCTGTTCAAAAAGAAATGATAACTCATAACATAGCTAAACTAACACAAGCTAGGATAGAAGCTTATGAACCTATAGCTGCATTAGAATTTAAGTCTAGTAAATCTAATGCTAATAATTTTGGTGATAAATTAAGCGATAAAATGACTATAGCTGAGCAACTAACAGTTTTAGGAGTATACGACAAAGCCGCTAGAAAAGCTAGAGCACTAGACACACCTAAAAAAGGTATTAGTGTATTTGATTTTGATGACACACTTGCTAGAACTAAAGAAAAGGTTATAGTAAACAACGCGGATGGAACTAGTATAGAGATATCAGCAGCTCAATTTGCTGAAAGCGCAACTCAATTAGAAGCAGATGGAGCTACATTTGATTTTAGTAATTTTGAAGGTGTATCTGACGGAACAAAAAAAGGACCATTAGCAGATCTTGCTTTACGCAGACAAGATAAGTTTGGTAGCAAAGATATATTTGTTTTAACAGCAAGGCCACAAGCTTCTGCTCAAGCTATACAAACGTTTTTAGATGGCATTGGCTTAAACTTACCCATAGAAAATATAACAGGTTTAGCTGACGGATCACCAATGGCTAAAGGTAATTGGGTTGCAGGTAAGGCAGCTTTAGGGTACAATGATTTCTACTTTGCAGATGATGCTTATAAAAATGTAGAAGCCGTGCAAGAAGTTTTAAGCCAAGTTGATGTAGATTCAAAAGTTCAAATAGCTAAACAAAGCAAGAAGAAAACATTTGATAAAGTTTTTAACGATATAATAGAAAGTTCTACTGGAATTGAAACATTTAAAGATTATTCTAAAGCTAAAGGAATAATGACAGGTAGAAATAAAGGAAAGTTTAGTTTCTTTACCACTCCTTCAGCTGAAGACTTTTTAGGTTTATTATATAAAACTTTAGGCAAAGGTAAAGTAGGTGATGCGCAATTAGATTTCTATAAGAAAAACCTATTAGATCCTTATGACAGAGCTGAGCTATCTGTGACAAAGGCTAAGATACAAGCTGCAAGTGATTTTAAAGCTTTAAAAAGAAACTTAAAAACTCTACCTAAAAGTTTGTCAAAAGAAATGGGTTACGGAGGTTTCACATTTTCTCAAGCAGCTAGAGTTGCTGCATGGACAAGACAAGGCTTAAACGTTCCTGGATTATCTAAAACAGATCTCAGAGAGTTAAATAAATTCATTGACAACAATGCAGAAATGAATACGTTTGTTGATGAGCTTATTAAGATACAAAAGGGTAAACCTTATCCTGCTCCAGGCAAAGACTGGTTAGGTGGAACTATAACCACAGATATACTAAGTGATATAAATAAAGTAAATAGAAAAGAGTATTTACAAGAGTGGCAAGAAAATGTAGATATTATATTTTCTGAAAAGAACATGAATAAATTAGAAGCTGCATATGGTCCTAAGTATGTAGAAGCACTGCGTGACACATTAAGACGTATGAAGTCAGGATCTAACAGACCTATCGGCGGTTCTTGGGGGGTTTATGGGGTACTAGAAATGGTTTATAAATTTTTTTGTG
>JACKQG010003072.1_pt1 | contig 20919 bp, 19 predicted proteins | sample 8237621 | NCBI WGS metagenome assembly JACKQG01 (sample SAMN15677084, study PRJNA649215) | marine metagenome | biome: marine; feature: Black Sea; material: saline water; isolation source: suspended particulate matter (SPM) from the Black Sea western gyre | collected 2013-06-09/2013-06-10 | depth... | reverse complement strand
AGGCCGATAGTGGACGCTCTCTTCCACAAAGGCCGATAGTGGACGCTCTCTTCCCAGGCGCGATTTACCTGATGTTTTCGGTAACTTCTGGACCATATATAACCGCCTGCGGCGTTGGAAATTCAACACGCCCTAATAATATGGTCCATTTTTCCCTCCATCCAAGAATCAACAGTCACCAGATATCTTCATTCTTGGTTTGACGATACCGAATATCTAAAGAACACCTATCTATCACAAATCGCAACTTTTTCAACGATTACAGTATATTGGCGTACTATCACGTCTGACGAATCACATAGTAGGGCTGATTCGACAAGGTTGCATTAAGACGCGGATATAACCAGGCTCGTCCCTGAGTGTCCCGAAATTCCAGGAAATACTGTAACGGATACGGCGAATCAGTGTAATCACTCGGAATAGTCGCGATGTAGCAACCATCCCGTTTTTGCATCTCAATCACAAGATATTCTTCTGCCTGATTTACATGCCTGTAGTGTAGATAAATAGAGCAGTTATCGACTCCTTTGATGGCAACCTCAACTTTGACAGGCGCACCGGGTTGAAACAAGTCGGGCGGCGTATGTTCGCAGTAAAATTCAATTGGTTTCTCAAACGAGAGTGCTAGAAAGGCACGCGATCTTTTCACTTTCTCATTATCGTCAACTTGCCCCTCTTCTAATGACTCCAGTTCCGCTTCCATATCCTGGATGTCTTCGTCAATAGCTGCTAATCTATCCATCCAATGTCCTCGCAAGTGCGAACTCAAACCGAAAGTAAGGTCATTAACATAAGTATCTTTTGCCTGTTCAGCTATTCTCTCCCATGCGCTACGAGCAAGATGATACTCCGATACCGCTCGTTCTAAAGCCTCGACATCGCCGGTGCGCTCATAAAGAGCATATGCAACTCCCGCCCTAAGTTTATGAGCAAAGAAACGGCCAATACCTGCCTGTATCACGACATCAACAGCTAAGCGCCGGAACGAAGGAGCGTCTGAATCGGATATTTCTGTTTTCGCCTGCTGCAAAGAACTTTCCGCCGTGTCACAGAACTCAGATAGCCACTTTGCCACATTGAGAGGAGAATATTTGCCGCTCAGTTTGCCTTCAACAAGCTCATCGGCGAAGCCGTTTATACTGGAAAAGATCTCTGGATCCAGTGGACTGACTGCTCCGAAACATTTAGGACTGGGAGTATCGCCATATGGATGGGAGTGTTTCTCACTCACTATAGGCATATTGGTATAAATCTCAGGCCAGTAGGCATTATTGGAGGCTGAAGGGTGATGGGCTGTGGTTAACAAGGGCAGAATGCGACTAACGTTAGCTAATGCTTCTTCGACGGATTCCGCCGCTGCCCCAAAGTCTTTTCGAAGAGAACGACGCCAGCTTTCAGGCTCGGCATCCGGGTTGTAGAGCAACCGCCCGAACAGACGGTAAGTGTAAAGATATTTCTTCCAGGCGCCACCCTCAGGATGTAGCGATGTGTCGGCATATCCATCGCGTCCACCAGGCAACCCGGACCCCATGCGTCCTTTGAAAGACAGCGGCTCGCAGAGTTCCACACCAAGGCAGTCGCAGAAGTTTCCATAGCGCCCATAACCCGCTGCCATAGCAGGGTCCCCCCACAACAGAAGGCGCTGGGTTCCAGGCCAGATCCGATAGAGCACGCCATAGCCTCGGTCTTCCATGAGGAGATCGCCGTAGTTATAACGAAGGAATCGGCGTGCTCGTTCAGACGCTGTGGCGACGGCTAGTTGCTCTTCTTTGCGAACCCGTTCTTGTTGCCGTATCGACGCCTGCTGGTAGGGCAATCCCATATGCTCCGCCGAATATTTGGGCGACGCGCAGACTGGCATACCCGTGGCCAGGGCGACTTCTATCTGGGTAAAAGTGAGTCCCTTCGCATGCATGTCAATCTCAACCTGACGGCCACATCGCACCATCCCATCAAATACGGCTTTCCAGAGCTCATAGCTCCCTGGTGGGATACCACTTTCGCTATGCACGCGGAACGTCACGCCACTGATGGCCGGGCACTCTTCCAGAATCTTCTGCAGAGCAGCGCCACAATAAGCGCCATGAGTTTCAGACGTCAGACCTTCAATGACGTAGTTTGCGTCTGGACTGTCTCTCCATTCGTAGGCATGGGTCCAGAGGGCCAGTTGGAAATGTAGACCCCGAGCCGCTGCTTCCTCACTGATGAATTTGAGCATCTCAAAGTTCTGGTCTCGCTCTGTGTCAGGTAATCCAGGAACGCGCACATCGTATCCAGGTACCGAAAGAAGGAAAGGATAGGGGAAGTAGAAGTAGGCGTCATGAATGCGTCGGGGAGCATTGTACCCAAGCCCCAATGTCAGGGTGAAGCGATTGAAACGCTGGGCTATCAGCATGGACAGGTACTGTCGCCAGAACTCCTTGTCATTCAGCCAGGATTTGTCTTCCACTTCACTGGTAAACAGGCGCGCAATACTACGAATGGGAGTGACTGCCTGCTCGACGACAGGTGTTCTGGGGGCAAAAACCTCGGCTAAATCTTGACCATGGATAACTTGGTCTGCCAATTCCAGCACCGCATATACCAATCCCCGGACATCGCTGCCACAGACGAGCAAAACGTCCTGGTCGTCAAGTTTTCCCGGAATAAGTCCGAGGGCTTCAGCGCGGTCTGGGACAGATACACCGGCTTCATCAAAGATAGTTCGCGCTGCTTCTGATTCTCGTCCAGAAAGCACAACATAAGTCTCACCGGGAGATAATCGTCCGACATTTCCACCGTCTTGAATTGAGATGTTATAATCATTCAAAGACTTTTTGAGTTCATCGATTGCCCAAAGCACCGGCGGCTGGTTTGCCAGGTCATCGTTCGGATGTTTTACAAAGCAGATCTTTCTTATTTCGCTCATGGTTTTTCCTCCATTCTGAAGTTTCGAAAGGTTTATTGGTTTATAAATATCAATCTCACACACTGTGGGTGTTCCGGGAAATGAATAAATCTTGCTCGTACTTTGGCAATTGAGTGAAGTATGCGCTGTAACCGCTTACCCGAATTTGCAGGTTAGCATAACGGTCGGGATGACGCTGGGCGTCGCGTAAGGTTTCGAGGTCAACAACGTTGAACTGCAAGGCATAACCACCTTGAGCGAAGTAGGTTTTGATGAGAGTGGCGATGGAATCCAGCCCTTTTTCACCTTTGACGGCGCTGGGGTGCAACATCACATCTAAAACCGAACCATTCGGTGTCTTGGTGAAGTCGAGTTTTGTCACGGAACCTATCAAACCGGTCACTCCGTTTTTGTCCTGTCCAGGAGTTGCTCCCACACCTGGCGCCAGCGGCGTATGGGCTTTCCGACCATCCGGCAGCGCGCCAGTGACCTTTCCCCACAACCACTGAAACCGAAGCGCAAACAATGCCGCCTGGAATCGTCCATTACGAGCATTGGAGAAAGTGTGAACTTTGTCGCAGTAATAATCGGCAATGCGCCGGGCAAGAGAGTTTGCCTCTGGAGCATTATTGCCCCATTTTGGCACTTGATTCAAAAGATACTGCCGCATCGGCTCGTAGCCGGCAAAATCATTTCGGAGCGCATCAAGTATCTCATCCATCGTAAAACGTTTTTCTTCGAACACTGTTTGTTTTAGCGCCAACAATGAATCGCAGGTGTTGGCGAGCGCTACGCCAATACTCCCGACGGAGTTGTAATGAGCTCCACCCTGGCCGATGTCTTTGCCGCGAGCCAGACAATCCTGGATAGTACCCGCGATAAGCGGTGAGGGATTTATCTGCGGCCATTGACGTTCATGGGCTTGGATGTAATCGACTGAGCGGGTGAGAATAAAATCAAGCTGGGTGGTATAGGCATCGAACAGTTGCTCGAAGTCGATAAACTGTCTTGGGTCGCCGGTATGTGGTCCGATTTGCTCTCCGCTGAGTGGGTCCATACCATCGTTCAAGACCAGTTCCAGAACTTTTGCCAGGTTGACTGGCAGATTCATCGTACAAGCGGCTTCTTTGCCATCAACAGCCGGCTCATAGCACCCGATGGGTAGATAACTGCGGGCGTCTTCGAGAGTCTTACCGCGTTGAACTAACGCCGCGACAGCGGGAACATCATTCATCAGCACAAAAGCGTTACACCCGTTTCGGATTAACTCCACGACTTGTCGGTACAGTTTGTCGGGTGAACCTGGAAAGAATCGCACTGATAATTTCGGATTTGGAGCCATAAGCTCACCCCTTGCCTCCAACGCCAGATAGGTTAAGTCATTGGTGGCATCAGTCCCATCAGAGCATTGTCCTCCAAAAAGGAAATTCCTGGCGCTGTCGCCTTTGCCACGCATGCGCGCATGATACTTACACCAAAAGAATTTGAGTAGTTCTTTGGCTTGCTCACGCGTCAGGCGGTTGGCGTCAATATCGGCTTGGTAATAGGGCAACAACATGCGGTCAAAATGTCCTAATGACATCGGCGACTCACCTTCGGTCTCAATCAATATTTGCATAAACCACATAAATTGCAGAGCCTCATGGAAAGTTCTTGGCGGCTGGGCTGGAACACGGTCACAAGCAGCAGCAACGACATGCAGCCGTAATTCATGTTCAGGGTAATCAACGGCCATCTTTTCCGCCAATTTGGAGAACCGCTTGGCCAGGTCTATTGCAGCACGATATACCATTTCCACCGATTCATAAAATGACAACTGCTCATCAGTTGCTTTCAAACCAAGCTGCTGGCGACTCTGATGAACCTCATCGATTAATCCCACCAACCCCACGGAAAACAGATGTTCCCAACCGGGTGCTATGTGGTGCATATCCAGTCCTCCTCGCATCACTCCTAATTCGAACATGCGGGATGACCAGGTAGCTTCGGTCTCTATCACGCCGGTTCTGACCTCCTGATACCAACTGTCGCGAACTTTCTGAACAAGGTTACCGTGGTTGAGCTTGCTGGCGAACCAGTCGAGAGGGTCTACACTAATCTGACCATGGGCTAACACAATACGGAAAAGATTGGCTTTTTGTAAAACCCGGGGTTGCTCTGGATGAGCTTGCAAATACGTTTCGGCTTTCTGCCGCAGTTGCTCCAGAGGTAATCCCATCGTCGGGTCAAACTGAACATCCTGGAATTGATTAAACAGGTGCTCGCGAACATTATCAAAAGTACCCCATAACTGTTGGGAATTGCTAATATCAAGCGTTAGACTCATATTTTATCCTCCAATTCATGTTGTCCAAATCAATATCCGAAAAAGTAATCAGGCATGCTTCTGAAACCCGCAAGCCATAGTAGTAAATAAAAAGCATAAGAAGGCAAAAACCGAACGGGGGAAACGTGGGAACCGGGGAAGATAACTGGTTCGAAAGGATTCTACTCCTTCCTGGCGAGAATGGTGTATGCTCCAGCCACGAACGCGTCCCAGTGTTTATAGCTACCTGGTTCATCCTTCGGGCTTGGCAGAACTCCCGGCGAGTCGAAGACCCGTTCGATTGAGAAGCCTAGGTCGATAAGTCCGTTGAAGACTTCGCCCAGGTAATTCCGAAATTCCATCATACCGTCCGGACTGCCCGGACTGCGCCGTTCCCTCTGGGCATACGGCTTGGTGATGCGATAACCCACTCCGTCCCAGTCCGTATGGTCGACGAATTCCGCTGCAGGATTCGTGTGCATCGTCCAGTAGATTCCTCCGGTTCTCAGGACTCTGGCAACCTCCACGAAGACTTCGTGGACATCCGGGATGAAACAAGTCCCCATTCCATACACGAGGTCGAAGGACTCGTCGGGCAGATCCGAAAGGTCACGCATGTCGCCTTGGATGGTGGTCACATCATAGCCGTAGTGCGCTGCCGCCTTTCTGTCACCCTCAAGCTGCCCTTCGCAAATATCAAGCACGGTCACGCCGGCACCAAGAAGGGAGAATAGTGCAGATTGTTGCCCACCACCTGCCCCAAGGCAAAGGACATCCTTGCCCTTGGCTGTTGCCATCACTGCTCGGTTGGCGCGATCGTCGCAACGCTTGGGTAGGCTGGTCGTTTCGCCTTCTCTGTAGGCGCGGAAGGCCTCAACATCGAGCTCCAAGTACGGGCGTGTGGACCCCGCACTCTCCTTGACAACTTCCTCCCAACGCGCCTTGTTCACCGTGGCGATTTCATCTGGCTTCTTCATATTCTCTCCCCTTTCTAACTTGTTATTATACAAAATTCCACATAACATTAATATTTAGAATTTTCTGTATATCACCATTGAAACAATTTCTACATAAAGCATTGATGATAATATTCTACCATGAATTGATACTTTTGTATCCAGATTTCTCTGATAACTGAAAAAGTCGTGTTAAAAAACAAATGACATCATACGAGTTTTGCCGTTAGCGATGTAGAGCGGGCAACTTGCCCGTTCAAAGGACAGATGAGTCGTAACAACGAGCCAGCGGCTCGCTCTACAATCATAGCCGAGCCGGCCTTATAACCGCCAGTGATGAAGATTCTCCCATCACCTATCTCGGTCACATTTGGGACGGGGATTTTACACTGCCAACCGTTATATGACCACAGAAACTTACCAGTTGTTAGTTCCATTCCTACGACGGCGCCATTGGCAGAAATCATCACCAGTTGGTCATCACCTCCGAGGTTTATGACTTTTGGCGAAACGTAGCCTGGCTTGCCAGGAAGTTTTGCCGAAGTCCACTGCACCGAACCTGTAAGTTTGTCATATGCTACCACTCCTGCTTTTTTGGTTTGCGATGCTAAGATTAACAAATCGCCATAAATCAATGGGCTCTGGGAAATTCCCCAGGTTGGTACTTTTTCTTTGCTGAAAGCCCTCCAGACATTCTTCTTCCAAACCATCTGGTGTGTAACTTTGTCAACACAGCGGACATGACCAAGGGGGCCGCAGGTGTAGATGTAGTTGCCCTCAATTGTCGGTACTGACCGGGAACCATGACGGTCGAATGTTCCTGCAGCGTCATAAGCGAATGTCCATTCCTCCTTGCCTGTAACCAGGTCGATGCAACGCAGTACGTCTTGTTCGCTACCTTTTCTATCAAGTACGTACACCTTGCCATCGCTCACTGCCGGCCCAGCAAAACCCTCAGCGAGGGGAAAAGTCCATAACACTTTGGGACCACCTTCGGGGCATGAGCGTTTTAATCCAGTTTCCGTCGAAACTGCGTTCCGATCGGGTCCAAGAAACTGTGGCCAATCGGCCGCTAAACTAACGTAGCTCGCTATCAATACGAGCATCAGTGTCGGTGCTAAATACTTTCTCATTTTATGCCTCCATTTTTATTAAATTTTCCCAGACTAATAAATTGGTGCTGGTGACTAAAATCTTAGCAATGCTTTATCCTTTTTCTGTGACAAGACCATCAGAGTCGGGTTCTGACATGCCTTCCAATGGTGAAAAGAAACTATGTTCCGTACTTCGCTACAATTTCCTCGTTCAACTCAACTCCCAGACCCGGTCCCTTTGGTACTTCTAAAAAGCCAGCCACCACCTTGAACGGCTTGGTGAGCAATTCATCCCGCACCGAGTCAGGCTTTCTACCTGGCAAAATGGTGCATTCCTGAGAATATCGGGCATTGGGCGTTGATGCTAAGAAATGAAGTGTGGCCGCCATTCCTACAGTCCGGTTGGTATTGTGAGGTGTTACCGGGCGGCCAAAGGCATCGGCCATAGCCGCAATCTTTTTGCATTCCGACAACCCACCGGCTTTGATGACATCGCACTGGACGATATCAACCGCATCCATCATCAGAATCTCCTTAAAACGATACCGGGTGTGGTCTTGTTCTCCGCCAGCTAATGGTACATCCAGTGCTGCGGCAACTTGTGCCATTGCGCCTAAGTCATGAAACGGCACTGGTTCTTCGAAGTGAAAGATGTTATACTCCTCAAACTTCCGTCCCAGGCGTATAGCAGTGTGGGCCGTATAGGCGCTGTTTGCGTCCACCATGAGGTCAATATTTGGTCCGATAGCTTCTCTAATAGCGCGGACGGTTTCTACCGCGAGGTCAGGTAAATCATCAAATCCCCATCGTGTTCCCACTTTCACCTTCAAGGCGGTAAAGCCTGCTTCCACGAACTGAACCGCCATCTCTGCTGACTTCACCGCATCTTGAAGTTCTCTAGGGACAGAACTGGCATACATGCGGATTTTCTCCCGATAACATCCACCAAGTAGTTGATAAACCGGAGTATTCAATGCCTTGCCCAGAATATCCCAGAGGGCAATATCCACTCCGCTAATACCGATTGACTGGGACTGTCCCCTTATCTTATAAGTTTTGACATACATCTTTTCCCAGAGGCGTTCGATATCGAGGGGATTTTCGCCAATCAACAATGGTCTTAGGGAATCTTCCACTACTGACCGGATAACCGGTCCGTTCATCCCACTGCACTCCCCGAGGCCCACAATTCCCTCGTCAGTGTATACTCGGACGAGGATAATTCCTTTGATTAAGGTAACTTTTACATCGGTAATCTTCATAGTTATCTCCTTGACATCTTATCATTTGTACCTGACGTTTCACCAGCTCAGCGCATAAATCAAGTTTGTGGGGAAAAACTCGGTTCCTCGTTTTGCTCGCTCTACTAACGCGGCGCGTATTCACCCTTGGGACAATGGATAAGACACATCCCACAATGCCCTCCCCCTGTAAAGGTCACATAGATGCGGGATTCTATGCGTTTGAAACCTTCCCCCCGTCCTCCGTGGCATGCGCCGCATTTGCTCTTGTCCAGTTTTGCCATACGGATAGGCTGTCCGGCAATCTCATAAGTAACCTCTTCATCCCGACTAAACGCGCCGGCTGGACAAGCATCTACACATTTGAAACACTCCTCAAAATCGGTGGTTCACGAAGTAACCACTGAGCGAAGCGAACATAAATCAGCCTCGATCATCGGGTCGGGCTCCAAATCCGCCGTCGTAAGCACTGTGACGTAACGCTGCTTGGAACCAAATTTAGATGTCATCGCCAGATTATTCCAGCCGAATTTCGCCACTCCCGCGGCGACCGCGGCATGCCGGTTGGAAATGCCCGCGCCCTGTCCCTGGCAAAAGGATGGAAACGGACAGGTGATGTAACCCTGGTCTTCAAGAAACCGGCTAACCTCAAACGCTACGCTATTCAAGCGTATATGGCTCAACCAACCGTAGCCAAAGATTTGATATTGATAATTCTCTACCCAATCTTTCTGCGGAATAAGCAAACCATGTAAATGCCGTATTGTAATGCTGATTACGGATTTGGTCTGTGGCAACAAGCCTTGCGGATGGTAAAATTTAGGTGCGCCATCAAAGCGTTCAATGGGTGCAACACCGACCAAATCAGCACCTAATTCTAATGCCAATGATTTAACATCGTTAGTGAGACTCATTTTAAACCTCCATTTAGAAACCGAGTTTTTCCGAAAAAACTCGGTTTCTGAATTTAGTTAGCGACTTCTGCGTCTTCTACTTTGTAAATTCCAGCCGTCAATCGCGGCAATTGCGAGATGTCAACCGGTGGGCTGAAGTTTTCCACCAGTTTGACGTTCTGTTCCACTTCCTGTGGCCAACGCATGCCCACATTTGCAATGTGTATCCGTGGTTCTGAGAGGATGAATTTCAGACATACTTCATAAACATCTCGCGCCTCTTGCCACTCAGGGGCAAGAAATTGAACAATTCTTTGAAAGATACCCGATGTCATCGAACGCATAGTTACAACACCTAATCCTTGTTCATTTGCCTCGTTAAGTACATGCAACGCTGCTGATTGATAGATGAGATTGTAGCGTATCTGAACAACGGAAAACTCGCCGCTGTTTATAAATGGTCGAACCGTCCAGGGTTCCTCGCTGGTCAAGCCAATAAATCGCACCTTGCTTTTATTCCGCCTTCGTAGCCATAGGCTTCGTGTAGATAAATCCGACCCAAGGCAATTTTGTAATCCGCTTCTGCAACGTATTTATTCACCCAGATTGGCGTACCCTGTGGGCTGATACCACAGAAGGCGAGGTTATCCCAATCGCCGCCGTCGTGTGAGATACATCGGTATTTTGCCACAATCTCCCGGGCCAATTTGCGCCCTAAATCTTCTTCAGACATCGGGTCATGCATACCGCTGGCGGTGACAAAAGTGATGTCGTCATCTTCGACGCCTGTAGGCTGAAGTTCAGCAAGAATCAACGGCATGACCTCTGAGGCTGGTGTCGGCCGACCCCAATCATCGGTGATAATGACAACTTGCTTTCCGCGCAGATGTTGTTCACTTATCGCTTCAGCGCCAATGGGATTGCGGATTGTTTCACCAACAACTTCCGCCCAAGTCTTTGTCGTGGCAGGATTTTTACTTTGTGCGATGATAATATTTCCCGGTGGTAAATCAATTTTAATGATTTTTCTGTCGTCCCCGAAAGGCATTGTAATTTCCATATTCTGCTCCTTCACTTATTGTTCCAATGAACTTTCACCCCATGTTTATCAATCAATTCATCGTTAATCTCCATACCCCAACCAGGTTTATCGGGGACAGGCACATGCCCATTCTTCACCTCTGGGAAACCTGGAAACAAATCTGGCCAGGCAATATGTTGTTTGGCGTTATCGAAGGTTTCAACGATGATGCCATTTGGCACAGCCGCTGCCAGTTGGACATGGAAGTGAGCGACATGGTGTGGTGCCATGGGGATACCATGCGCCTGACAAAACGCCGATACCTTCAGAAATTCGGTAACCCCGCCGTTTTTGATAGCGTCAAATTGCATATAGCGAATGCCGCCGTATTCCACTAAACTACGGCATTCAGCCAGGTCGATATGGTTTTCACCTGATGCGATCGGAATACTGGTCGCAGCAGCGATTTCGCCACAGGCTTTATCGGGATTATACTCCGGGGTTCGTCGAATACTAATCGGTTCTTCCAACCAGAACAGGTTGTAATCTTCCAACCGCTTGCCAGTTTCAATCGTCGTCCTAACGTCCCACGCTTGATTGACATCCGCCATCAGGTCAATTGCTTCTCCGAGTCCATCTCGAATCGCTTTCACCCGCGCCTCGCTATCCTCTGGCTCACCTCTACCGATTCGGATTTTCAGGGCTTTGAATCCACCGGCTGTCATAGCTTCTGCTGCTTCCTCAACCATCTCATCCAATGTTTGTCCCTCAATATAAAATCCTTCGGACAGATATGCCGGGACAGGATGCGGATGCCCACCGAGAAACTGACAAATAGACAAGTTAGTCATTTTACCCTTGATGTCCCACAGAGCTAAATCGACCGCGGCGATAGCGCCTAAGATAGTTCGTCGCGTCCAATCCTTGGGCTTTTGAGCTTCTACACCAAGCAACATTTGGTACATTCTTTGCCAAAGATATTCTGTTTCCACCGGATTCTGCTGTAGCAATATCGGCTTCAAGGCGGTATCTATAACCTCGCATATTTGGTCTAACGGTCCCCCGCGTGACTCGCCAATACCAAATATGCCATCATCTGTTGCAATGCGGCATACTGCGTCTGTACTCGATCGAATTGGTCCACCGGATAGCCCTCGGGGAATCGGTAGAGGCATCGAAATCCATGCGGTTTCAACGTCAATTATCTTCATTTTGACCTCCAAGTTCAACTCATCGGCTCGTTTTTAACTGTGCCCATGTGGTAGTTAATTTGCCCATTGGCTTAACCAGTTCAGGAGTGGAGTTTTCATAATCTGCGTCAGTGGGCACGAAGTCTACAGTGGATATCATAATCACATCGGTACACAAAGTGTTGTTGGCAACTGCTCCTTCGCGGTGGTAAATCATGAACGTGTTCTCGCCCGATTTGAAATCCATTACCAAACCATTGGTCAAGCCGCCGCCGGCTTGACCTTGTAAAGCAGCTGGTTGCGCTGAATCGCCAACCCAGGCCCAGGGATTATTCTCATCAGCATCAACTGGCCAGTTGGCGTCTGCCAAAGTGTTGACATGCTTGGCAAAGGCGCCTATGTCTGGTTTGCCGTTTACTTGTACATACATGGAGTTGTGTGTCCGGCCACCAGGAGTTCTATCCCATGATGCCCTGGCCCATACATAGTATTTACCGCCGGTTTTAACTCGAACCTTATACTCCAGAAAATCTTTGCCTTCAACCGCAATTGGCGGATTGGGGGCGTTATGGACGATATATTGGTCACCGTACGCTCCTGTTAAGTCCGGAACGCTGCTTCCCGGTTCATCTTTGAGGAGCATAACATTCTCATCCCTATCGTCAAAGTCTTCCGCTTCCCACCAGTATTGTTTGCCGCCATTCAGGTTAGATGTTTTAAGTTCCGGTACCGCGTCAGCGAACATTGTGAACATTACTAACAAAAACATTACCAAGCAAATAAATATCAGATTTAGTTTTCTGCCATTTATGGTACTCATTTTTATCCTCCCGTTTCTTACCATTTCCCCAAGAGGATACTAACCTCCAGGGTTTGGGTGTGATGCCAGATATGATTTCGGCATCTGGCATTAACAGTTATTGCAGTCCCATTCCTTAATGGAAAAGCTGTTGCATCGTCTGCCTATTTCAGTTCTACATCCGCCAATTCCATTCCTTCCTTAACCGCTCTTAGATTACTAAACGAGGCGCCATCGTAGTGTCCCATCGTTAACCCATCTACACCGCATTGAGCTGATACAACGGCCCCCTGTCGGATAATTTCCGGCGTGGCTTTGGGACGGACGCCAAGGGCGGAAAGAAAGTGCATCTCTTCACCAACCGCACGTCGCACGGACATCAACCAACGCCTCTTATGCTCAAGGCGGTTCATATCCCCGCTCTGTTCAGAATAATCCGATGAACGAATGGAATCCAGATGCGGCTTCAAGGCTCGTAAATCAAGTCCACTGAGTTCTTGGTTTGAACTGATGTAGGCATTTAAGCGTAGGTCAATCGTCGGCTTAATCGCATGAATGTGGTCATGAATATCCTGAAAAAATCGCGTCAGCGAATCGCGCCGGAAGAGCAGCCATTGTAATAATTCAGGCGTTTCCATCAATATTGCTGTCGCGCTGGTGTTGCTCGCCGATAATAATGCCATCTCGTGTGACTGTTGCAAAGTTGGACGGGCTATGCTATCGGCAATGGGGCGTAGAGCAGCTTTAATCCCGTCAAAATCAATTCCCGCATCTTGCGCTGTTTTCTGGCACGAGCCGCAGAAACACCCACCAAGAGTTGTTCCCAATACCCGAACGGCATCGTGTGATGCTCCACGACCGCTGTTGAAAGGGATTAGAGTGGTTCACGAAGTAACCACTGAGCGAAGCGAACAGGTCTGAATGTAGTCCACATCATAATTGGTTGTCAGGTCAGAAAATAAGCCGATAACATATTCTCGCGCATCGGGGTTATTGAAACAGATTAATTTGCCCAACCGGTTGCCGTAAATATCATGCTGCATACAATCGGGAAATTCATCTCCGGCGCGTTCAGAATCTATGAGCGTATGTGATAGCTCAACCCCTGTTTTCATCCCGCGCTGGCGTGCGGCGTCAATGAGTATCTGGAGCCAATCGGTCCCCTTCAAAAAATCCCGCTCCGATGTGAGCGGCTTGATACGCCCATAAAATTTCCCATCCGGCTGAAAATATGCCCGGCTGTCCTCCGGACAATAGGTTTTGCGCACGGGATTATGAGGATAAAAATAATCGGTCAATGGCCGCTTTTCATGGTGCATCAGGGCGATGAGATATGTAGAGTTGCACGCTGTCATCTCCTGTAGATTGTCCAAAACCCGTTCAATACCTTCATCTGCTAAATCCCATGCATACAAACTACCTGAAATCTCAGAAAAAAACATAATTTTCTCCTAAGTTTAGTTCTTTCAGTTCCTTAAACCGGCTGTCGCCATGCCGCCGAGAAAGCCGTAATGTTCAATCAGCAGTGTTTTGGCTCCAGTCCGGGCTGCGGCGAGCGCAGCCATAATGCCACCCGGTCCACCACCGGCCACAACCACATCAGCTTCAGCTACGACAGGAAGTTCCTTTGCCGGTTCATAAATTGTTCTCATAATTTCCTCCCATTTACTTGATGTCTCCCAGCGGACAAAAGGCGACGCAATAGCCGCACCAATGCACTCCCTGACCGGCAAGATTGCGTCCGAGATTACGGTCTTTGGCTGGTTCTTCATCGCACCATACTCCCATACTGCCGCCGTCAGCAATACCACATCGCGACTTGTCGAAGGCGCTGACTTGAACTTCTTTATCGCCTATCATCACCGTAGGTCCAGTTTCCTCACTATGGGCTTTTGAGGGACATTTTTCCACACAGGTAAAACAATTATTGCATAATCGCTCTTTTATCAGCGGGTCTGGTTCAAGCTCTGCCCTAGCTAAGTCCTGCTAACCAGCCTATTACTGGCATGAACGCCTGAAAGGAACCAAAAAATAGTGCAATTTTTAAAGCATTATTGATTTTGAGATTCTTTATTGCTATTCCACTGGTGATAGATACAGCAAAAGCATCCATTGCTAAACCCAGGGCGATAAATATAATCGTAATCATGATATCTTTTCTATTTGGTTGCTGTTGCTATCTGTTGGGCCCCACAAGATTCTCGGATAATCAGTTGCGGTTCAATCCAGATATGGTTTTTGATTAGCTTTTCCCCGTTAATCAATTTCGTTAACATCTGTACCGCTTGTTGTCCAATCTCGCGGTACGGCTGTTCGACTGTTGTTAAAGCAGGATTCAGTAGACGACCATACTCAGCCCCATCAAAGCCAACAACGGCATAATCATTTGGGATATTTAAACCCCGTTGTTGGATGGCTCGGATGGCTTCTGCGGCGAATATATCACCCAAAACAAACACCGCGGTGAAATCTTCACCACTATCTAATAAGGACTGCATCGCTCTTGCCCCAACTCCAGCAGTGCTAAAATCCTCTTCCCTCATAAGTCGCTTAATAGATTGGTCCAAAGAGTGAATTCCTGCTTGTTCTAAGGCCGCTTGAAAACCGGCCAGGCGATTTTTGACGATGGGATTAGCAGTGGTACCTGAGATGAGGGCAATTTTTTCGTGCCCCAAGTCAATCAAATGATTGGTGGCTTTATACGCTCCCAGAAAGTTATCGCAAGCAATCATATTAATATCCCGCGAGGATAGGTGTCTATCTCCGATAACAACGAAGGGAATTTCACATTGCACTAATTGTACCAGGGTAGATTCTTCGATATACTTTTCTTTGAACCATCCCAAGATGAGACCATCGACGCGATGTTCCTCTAACGTCGCTATCGCTGTCTTTTCAACTTTGATATCAATATCTACCACCGAAAAGGACAGGGAATATCCTAGTTTCTCAGATTCCTGAGAGATGCCTTCTAGCATCCAACTAAATAGAGTATGTCCCAAACATTTGGTGGTAGGCATGACCAATCCCAAAGTGCTGGTTTTCTGAGTAACCAAACTGCGAGCCACCCTATTGGGACGGTAGCCCAACGTTTGAGCTACCTGCCATATCCTTTGCTTGGTCTCTTCTTTCACATTGGACTTGTTATTCATAGCCCTTGAAACGGTTGAAACATCGACACCAGTTTTCGTTGCAATGTCATGAAGTGTAACAGCCATCTATTGATTCCTTCCGATTCTGTAATGAGATGAATACAAACGTTTGAATATGTTTATATCAAAACAAATTATTTTTGTCAATTATTTTTGAAGGGAAAACCAAAGGTTTTCCCTTTCAAAACCCTTTCCTATAGGGAATTTCTATGCTTAAACCCAAACCACATACATTGGCTTTCCGACTATTACTCCCAATAAAGCCCAGCCACATGCAACGACATATTCTCCCAAGATTAAGCCGAGAAAAAAAGGGATAGATTTTCGATACGTCCGCGCCCCGCCATGCCGTAAGATAATCCATTTAAGCGTCGAGGAAAGCACCATGGTGAACCAGTAATCATCTATAGCAAATCCAGTTCCCAAGGTGTAACCCGCTGGATGGAAAGGCCACCAGATAAATTTCCGCCGCATCAAGGCAAGAAAAAAGGTAAAGAACATCCCGCTCATTGCGAAGGCACTGCCCAATCCATCAGGCTCTTGTGGATGATAAAGCCAGGACGCTAAATTGTTAAACGCGTCCCAACCGATTCCGACCATCCCGCCAGCGCGCGCTTCAGCACCATATTTGTAGATAGCATAGGGAAATATCATGAACGACACTAGCATGCCTGCGATACTGGCAAAAAGCATCGTCCACAAAATGCCTTTGCCGCTTATCCCTGCTCTTTCGGCAATTTTAAATCCTTCCAGTTGGTGCGGCATTGGATGGCTGCGTTTGCGGCGGTTGAACCAGATGAATAAAGCGAACAAGGTCAAATTGCGGTTGCCATATTTTCTCGTACCCAATGCCGTGACCATCGCTTCCTGTGGCGTCACAAAGAAAAACGGATGTTCTGGAATGCCCAATTCAACCCGAATGCGGGTCAACGCTAACGACATGGCAAAATAGAGGGTAAAAAACAGCAGGAAAACCCACAGTGACATCCCGGCTTTAGCACAAAAGACAAACAGGAGAAGACTTACGATGATAATTCCCGCCATCGCTTTTCTATAACTTATTGGTTCGTCAGAATCATCTTCGCCTCTATTTAGAAATACCTTTTTTAAGACGTTGATTAGATGTTTCCGATTGCTTACTAAGGCGATAATTGACAAACCAATTAATGCTCCCAGCGATTGTTGACCGAAGAACGGAAAACCAGGAATACTCAACCAGCCAGCCGCGCTGCTCCAGATGCGAAAGGCTTTGCGCGAGACAAAGAAAAACCAACATGAGAAAGATAAATCCCACGGCAGCAGATAGGTCAACCCAATGATGAAAGGGCGGAAGCGAATGGGCGAAAATCCAATAGCATTGAAGGGTTTATCGGTAAAAAGGTGTTGTAAATCAATCCCTCTGGTCGGAATGTAAGGAACGTTGGGATAAAGAAAGTTTAAACCGTTGAGCAAATCTATAACAGCAGCTATGGCAAATCCAATCCACATCAGTCGATTGCCGAAGAGTCGCGTTTTCTCACTCGTCATCTCAAGCGGCAATTGAATTATCGGATAGGTCAGTTTTTCTCTCTCGGTCCACTGCTTTCTGATAATAACATTGATGAACAGCATTATGATAATCAGAAGCACAATGAAAGCCGACCAGGTGAGGATGGGCGTTATCCAATTATCAATATTCTCAGCAGTAAAGAACGACGCTTCGCCGCGATAGAACCCCCTAACAACTTTCCTGTCGCTGACCACCAACCACTTTGGGATATAACTGTGAAATAGAGAAGACCAGTCGTTTTCTACGGTGTCATACCAGAAAGCATGCGGGATAATTCCCATAAGCGCCACCATGCTATCATATCCGCTTATGGCGCTGGATGCCGCTAAGATAATATAAATGGTGAGCAATTCGCCTGCAGAGAGAATAAAATTGGGGGCAATGAATTTAATCAGAAAGTTTAAACAGATCAGAAACAACAGAATAAAGACAACATTCAGCGGCAGCGACGCCGCGGTGAAATGCAGCGAAGACCATACCATCTCTGTCATGGCTATCCAATAGGTGTTGATGGGAATCAACAGTAATCCAATTAGAATCGCTCGCCAACTTACCCGATTGGTTTTTTCCCTTAGAGACAGCATGTTTTCCATCATAGCTACCCGGACGCCAAAATCCTTTTTCTCCTTTACTCTTTGCCCTAAAAGCCTGGTTTTCGCCTAATCTGATAAATGTTAGTATGGCACGCATGATAATGCAAACGATTGTAATATTATAACCTGAAACCAGAAATATGTCAATAAAAAATAAAAAATGCTTGACAAAATGTTTTATAGGGGACACCCGGCTGGTAGCAGTATTAGCTGACCTAAATCCGGGTCAAAAGGGGCAAATCGCTTACGTACAATCTCGCCAATCACCGCCGTCAGCAGCTTATCCATGTTGGGTGTGTGAATGATTGGATTGCCTGCACATCCCATCCCTGATTGTTATGCATTCCTCTTTTGCCTTCGCCCTTCAGGACGATTCGTAATTTCCCTGACAATATCGCAAGCTTGAGTAATTCTCTGTTCCATCTGGCCACTTAGGCGACAGGTGTCACGGAAGATAAATTCAACAAAATAGTCCTTCCCTATTTCAAGTGTTTCTTCGAGGTGTGCTCTGAAGTCATCAGGTTCGAACGTATCACCACAGAGCTTTAGTGGGACAGGTTTTCTGGACCAGATGACGTCTTTGCGGCAGATGGCAGCAAGTTTCTCTTGGTTGCACCAGGGTGTTACGCTCACTTTCCGTAGACCGTTCAGTTTATGCAGATGGGGCATCAAATCATGGACCGGCTCACAACAGCCGAATTTCATCAACCTGAACTTGTTTGCCAGCTTCAGAAAATGGGGCATCAGGAATTCAGCAAACATATCTGGCGAGATGCCGACAGCTTCCTGTGCTTCAAGGTAACCATAGCGATCGGTAGAGAGTATGGGCTCTCCTTCCTTAATCTCTCGACCTGGAATCTCATCTGAGAATTGGGAACTTCCGGAACAGTATCCCTGGTTGCCATCATTGTTGAGCGTAAGTAGTCCGTGCTCCTCCTCCCACTGCCCCAAGACAAGATTATCTTCAGCCAGGAATGTCAGAAGGCGATGGACTGCCTCAGGGTCCGTGGCCATTTGCAGATAGAGTTCTTGCATTCCCATCAGGTGGACCGCCTTCGAGGTGATGCCGTCAGAATAGAGAGAACTAGGTCTGCCAATAACTACCGGCAATAAGCCTTTGAAAACATCTCTTGCCAGTTCCGACCGTTTATACGTTAGTTCTTTGTTCAGAGTCAGAGTTCTCTTTTTTATCTTATGGAAATCACCATTTATGTCCTTAATCGGTTTGTTGCTTTTGTAACCAAGCGTTCCTCCATAGCCGTCGTTGGCGTGGGTGAGAACGAGCTCATCACAGTAACCGGTGAGCGTCGTTACCCAGTCAACGACGAATCGATCTGGAATGATTCTGTCATCGTCGATCTTCTCGTAGGCGGTCAAGGCATGAAGAAGCCGTGCTTCCAGAGTGCGGCATTCTGCATCTTCGCATTGAAGAGAGGGGCTGATATCGCGGAAAAAGCTGCCGTTATCCTCTATATGAAAAGGAAACGTCTTTTCCTGTAAGCGGTTATGAAGTCGCCATTTCTCCCTGCGCTGTATCATGGTATCGCTAAGGGCATATTCCGTGTATTTACCAGCCAGGTTTCTTAAGTATGATATACATTTGTTGTTCATAAGACACGTCCTTTGTGGATTATACGCATAACGAAGTAACTTCAGCTGCCTCCGAGGGAACCAAAACGCGGCACGTTTTGGCGGTCAGATGCAGTGTCTTGTTATGATTTAATAATGATATTTAAGTTCTGTTAATGAGATTTCTTTTTCAACAGCAATATGTTTCAATGTTTTATGTTGCGATGATTCTAAATATATTTGAGTTCGTTTTATCGTACTTGACATTGTAAGCATGGAAACACAAGACAGGAACTATTCTGGCACCAGTCGGACAGCCTGCCCGCCATTGGCCAGTAAATCTGCTTTAATTATTGTTTCGGAATTAACTTTCTTTCTCTCAATGCGAACTCTTGTACGGGTTTGCGGTAAGACGAAGTCGTCCGTTGTTTTTTGCACAGCATGGTCATCCGTATATATGTGGGCTGTATATTTGGTGTCTTTTGCGAGAAAATCCAGGGGTATATCCAACTGGCGCGGTGTGCCATTGTTCATTGTTCCTACGAACCAGTTTGAACCGCTACGTCTGGCGATAGTGGCATATTCACCGATAGAGCCATTTATAACCCGGGTTTCATCCCAGACGGTTACCAGATGGTCAAAGAATTCCAGTTCAGGAGTCTCAGAGATTACCCCAGCATTTCCACCTGCTCCACCTGCGCGCCGGGGTGAGCCCTCGGGCCGGTCATACCAGTAGAGAAATTGCCAGGGGCTATAAAAACACACAGATTTGGCCAACTGATAGGCGTGATTCCATAGTTCATCTACCCGGGGGTCAAAGTAGCAGACCGTTTAATCGCCCGCTCCAGCCAGCATCCGGTTAAAGAGCACCATCAGTGAGCTTTCGGTGGACTGTTTTTCCTCGTCGCCGCGGATGCCTTCCTGAGTCATAAAGTTTGGGTAGGTGCGGCTATATCCAGTGGGGCGGTATTCGTCATCAATATTTTAGGCACGGAGACCCTCCCTATTCTATGGGGAGGGAGGAAGTGCCGTTCCTCTTTGTTCGTAACTGTAACCATCGGCGCGTTGAAGTAAACGGCAATGCCGATAGCTAATACCTTGTATAGTAGCGTTTGCAGTCTTTAGATTAAAACTACCAGAAGTCCTAACCGCGACACGCCCGACGTAAACACCAGATTTCTTGCCAGTTGTAACAATAGCTTTAACCATCTCTCCCGTTTGGAATCCGTGAACTCTTTTGAACTGTTTAGCTTTCGTTCGAGGGAATCCAAACTTATCAACCCTACACATCTGACGGCTACCATGCCCCGTGGCTACTATTCCCATAAATGCCGAAAAGGAATTTCGGCTTCGCCGTAATTCCCTGTCGCGCTCTCTTCCACGAGGTTGTATACCTTCAACTTTGATTGTCTCAGGCGTTGATGCACCGACGCAAGCGGCATCAAGCCAGTGAGTTTTAGGTAACCCTTTCTTGATGCGATTATACTTGGTACGTCCACCTGTGCCAACTTCGAGAGGTAAGTTAGTTGTTTGCAAGCGTCGATAAATTTCCCACCGGGTGGCATTTATAGCGGCGGCGTCTTTCAAAGGCTTTTTTGCCTGCGCCTGAACCTGCGGATACCCAAATTCGGTGGCTGTCTGAGTTCCCTTTTTGTTATTGCATTTCTTAC
>JACKQG010003071.1_pt1 | contig 20930 bp, 8 predicted proteins | sample 8237621 | NCBI WGS metagenome assembly JACKQG01 (sample SAMN15677084, study PRJNA649215) | marine metagenome | biome: marine; feature: Black Sea; material: saline water; isolation source: suspended particulate matter (SPM) from the Black Sea western gyre | collected 2013-06-09/2013-06-10 | depth... | reverse complement strand
TGAGTCATTAAATAGCTGGAGGGAAAACCCTGAGATGGAGTCTCCGGGTAGGTCGACATATCTAATCCCAAGGAGCTCCTCTCCGTTAAAACCTATTTGTTCAACCAAGAGACTATCAACCGTGGAAAAGGAAGTTGGTTCAAACTGCAACGTATCAGTAGCTATGGGAGCATTTTCATTCACAGGTATAAAACACGTCAATCTATACTCTACCACCGTAGAGTTGTTATTGGCAAAAGTAAAATCGAGATATTCTATATTTGAATCTGGTCGATCATCATCATAATAACCAATGAAAATTTGATTAAATGAAGTATCAACAGGTATCATATACTCATGCTCTATGCTTGGGATATGAAGCGTGAATTCTTGACTCCAGAGCAAATTCGAAACTAATAAAACCAGAAATAAGGTACGTTTTTGCATGATTTTCCCCATATCTAGAATTTGCATCAATCCTGAAAAACTTCCTTATTTCAGATAAAGCATTTTGATGACATCTACATTCCGTCCAGCTTCAAGTCGGGCAAAATAGACACCTGTACTCACCTGGTTACCGTGACGGTCCAGACCATACCAGGTTGTCTCATAGTTACCGACACTCCGATGGTCACTAACCAACTCCACTACTTCCCGACCCAGCAGATCGTAAACCACCAGGCGAATATCTCCACTCTCAGGTAATGAATACCTGATATGGGTCATGGGGTTGAAGGGATTGGGAAAGTTCTGGCTTAGCATAAAACTTTGAGGCATCTCAACATATCTGGTTTCCACATCAACAGGCTCCATAGAAGCATAGCCAATTTGATCGATATTGGAATTTGCTGACCAACCAGTATACCAGATCTCATACCCCCCTTGATTAAGAAGAACTGTGGGATAATAAGATGCTGTCTCATTCCACGACCCGGACTCCCCAAATCCTATCTCTGGTTCGGTTACGGTTGTCCGATTCCAGTCGATGCCATTCATGGATGTGGCCCTGCCGATGGTAAAGGAGTTTGTGTTGTCATGGGCAAAGTACCACATGTAGTAATACTCCCCGTTGAACACCACTGAAGATGCATATAGATCTTGACTATCCCATCCATTCTCGCTGGGGTCGAAAACGGGATTGTTTTCCACATCTTTGGTCCATTCTATTCCATCAGGTGATGTGGCGAATCCGACACGGGCAACAGCAGCACGCGTGCCTATATACCAACCGTGGAACAATGAGTCCTGGTATATGACATCTGAGAAGACAACAAAGTCTGAATCCCATGTTCCGGAGCTGCCTTCCAGAACGGGTCCTGGTGTTAAGGTCCAATTCGTCCCATCTAGAGAAGTCGCATGACCTGCTCTGGCATTTGTTCTGAACCACATATGGAAGAGATCATCCACAATGACCACCCGTGGCATTTCTAGATATTCGTCCTGCCACCCGGCCGGGTCACTTGTCAAAACAGGGTTGCCTGGATCGCGATCCCAGTTTATCCCATCTGAAGAGGTAGCGTGGCAGATTCGTTTTCTTAATCCATCATCTCCAGTGTACCACATGTGATATTGTCCCTCATAGAACAACACCTCCGGAGCATATACAGCCACGCCATCATAGCTACCCTCTACTCCAGGTGAAAACACTGGATTACCTGGCCAATGCCACCAGTTCCAGGCGCTGGTAACTCTATGACCTGAAAGATTGGATTCAAAGGCCCCCATATCAGGTGATGACCCCACAGGATCTGGACGGATATGTCCAGTCACATCCTGGGAAGGTGCGTGGTAGGTGACACCATCAATGACACAAGTGGATGTGCCAGCACCGATACAAGCCGAGCGAGATGTATTTAGAGAATAATCAGTAACCAGATGTGGATCAATAGAAAGGCTTTCCTCGAAATTGACATGGCCCGGGTCTCCTGTATTTCCAACGCCCCACATGATTGACTCGATTCCACCTTCGAGACATGAATTGTAAACATCTATGGTACGGGTACTCATCGTATTCCCATACATAGCCATATTATGTCCCCAATTTTCCCACTCATTGGCATTCATCCGAATATTATCCGCTATGATTGTATTGATGAATTTGGCCCTCGCACCATTGAAGTATACACCACCTCCACCCCAGACGGCTCGGTTATTCGCTATCGTGTTGTTGATAAAGATTGGATCCGAATCCCAGACTATGGAAACACCTCCACCATATCCCAATTGACCCGAATTGCTTATGGCCGTATTCGAGTAAATGAGGTTTCCAATAATCATTGGATTGCAGTCACTAATAATGGATATACCGCCACCAGTATCATCTGCATGATTACTGTGAATTTTGTTGCCCTGAATCAAAGGATGAGATGTCTCATATATCATAATCCCACCACCCTGTGCCCCAATATTATCAATAAAATTTTTGGCTACATTATCACTAATCTCATTGTTAACAATTTCAGGGTGAGCACCATCACTTATAAACATACCCCCCCCAACGGCTTGTACATCCAGATAGTTGCTTAATGCCCGATTATGGTGGATGTAGCTATTTTCTACTCTTATTTTGCTACTATTAAAAATAGTCAGTCCACCCCCAGTCCACCCACCAGAATTTGAAAAACTCTTCGCGTATTGTATTTCGCAGTATTTCAACAGCGAGGAATCATTCACTGTAGCAATATTATTGAAGAGAATCCCATCCCACACACCCAGTGTAGAGTTTAAAACCGAGAAGCCCAGCGTATCGTCTACCATAAACCGAATAACTTCAGCCTCACTTCCCACAGCAAGCAATTGCCCTTGTACTAGCAAGGGGGCATGTGTTAAAAATTCAATGGTTGTTCCCGCTTCAATGGTGAGAGTCTCGCCATCAGGAATGGTGAGTTCACCCTGAACTCGATAAGGTGATTCAGCCTTGGTCCAGGTTCCGGACACATCGCCTGCTGGAACCATAGTGGGGTTATATTTAGCTAAACCAACATGATTGATCATGCTAGCATCCCAACCGCCGTAGATGGCACTAAGCCCCTCATCCGTCTCTATCACATCATATATCCCGACACCGGTGGCACCAAAATTACCAACGGCATCCCTTCTCAGCACAGGATTGTAGAGCTCATCACGTCTCCAGTGAATCCCATCTGATGATTGAGCGATGATTGTTTCAGCTGCATAACCAGCACCATAACCACCTTCCATGGCCCACATCACATATTGACCACCTATTTTGTGAACAGATGGTATTTCTAACCAACGATTGGTTTTAGGTGTCAGGACAGGTTCTCCGCTGGGGAAGGTCCAATTCACACCATCAAGGGAGTAAGCATAGTGAATGGCCTCGAAGGTGGGATCCACCTTTGAAACACCTAACCACATCTTGAAAGTGTCAGCATCCTGGATTACGAAGGGATTTCGAAGCCAGACATAATCACCGTCATCAATGAACTGAGTCGGATTGATGACCGGACCTGAATGTTTGTCCCAATTAACCCCATCTGTGCTGGTAGCATATCCGATGGTCTTGTTGCGACCATGAGTGGGCAGGTATGCCGTCCCTGTGTACCACATTTTGTAGATAGCACCGTCCTTGATGACCATGGGACCACCCACGTGACAGGAGTCCCAACCCGTGGCTGAACGCTCGAGAACGGGGTTCCCGGCATACTCTGTCCAGCCGGATTCAAGATCCATTGTGTGCCACATCCCTATGCTGAAATTGGTTCCATCTGAACCACCGATGTACAATTTGAAGGTATCAGCATCCTGGAGGACATGACCCCAATTCCAATCCCACATATCACCACTTCCGTTCCAGGCTCCGGAATCTCCTATGGTATAGATGAGTGGTTCTTCATTGGGTTTGTGCCAGATCTGACCAAAATCAAGTGCTGTTTGCCCCCAAGCCCAACTGCAAAGCACCATCAGAATTAATACAATTACTCCAAAACGTCGCATAAGTGTCCCCTTCCTGAATATTTTGATACAAGTTTACACTATTCAGGTAATTAGGACTATCACAGATGGAACCAATCCTATCCTATATGGAACATTTTCAACAATATCAGGGGGTTTTTACGTTGAGATGTTTGTGAGCGTGGAGGCTCAGAGAATTTTATTCCGAATTGCTCTTTTTCTGGTCAGATAAAAATGCAGAGGGAGACTTCCCAAATTCCTCATTGAAGGAACGGGAGAAGTGTGAGGGATTTGAGAAGCCTACCTGATAGGCAATTTCTGTGATGGTGGCATGATTATTCTGGAGCAGCATAGCAGCGCGCTTGAGACGTATCTGTCGAACAAACTCCACAGCGGTTCGACCAGTGAGTGCTTTCAATTTTCGGTTTAGCTGTTGACGACTCATGTATATGTTTTGAGCGAAGCTATCGACTTTAAAATCTGGATCACTCAATTGATCACTAATAATCTGCACAGCCCGTTCCAGGAACTGTTTGTCCATGGATGAAATATTCATGTCAGACGGGATGAGACTGAATTCCCTCTGAAAACGCTCCCGTAAGGCCTGTCTTTGATCTATCAAATTTTTGATACGTATCTTTAATTCCAGCGCTTCAAAAGGTTTTGTGAGATACGCATCAGCCCCTGTCTCCAGGCCTTTGACCTTACTATCAAGGTCTGCCTTGGCCGTCAGCATGAGAACTGGAATATGACTGGTACGCTCATCAGTCTTCACCTGGCGGCAAAACTCCAACCCATTCATCTTGGGCATCATCACATCACTGATTACCAGATCAGGAACAAGCTCTCTTACCCTATTAAGTCCATCCTGACCATCTACCGCTTCATAACATTGATATTGTTTGTCCAGATAGCCTCTGATATAGTTGCGGACATCAAGGTTGTCCTCCACAATGAGAAGAATTGGCAATGCTTCGCCCCGATTTTCCTCACTCTGAGGACCACCCCCTTCTTGATCCAGGTCAGGTACTGTCACAGTATCAGAATCCTGGTTTGTGATATAGTCAGCATGCACGATTTTGTGGGCATTGAGGTGTTGCTTACCTCTGGGCAGACGGATGGTAAAAACTGTACCTACATCTGGGTTGCTGTCAACAGAGATGGTTCCACCGTGCAATTCTACCAACTCTTTAGAAAGCGCAAGCCCAATCCCGGTGCCCCCCCATTGCCTGGTTTCTGTATTGTCCACCTGATGAAAACGGTCAAAGACCTTGTCCAAATGATTCTCTGGTATCCCAATACCCGTATCTGAAACACGAATTATGACCTCCCCCTCACTGCTTAAGGGGGAATCTGGACTCTGGCTTAGACTCACTTTGATAGACTTGCCAGCACCTGAGAATTTGAAGGCATTTGAGAGTAAATTATTGAGAATCTTAACCATGGCATCTTTCTCAACATACAGCTGGACATTCTCTTTAGCCGCTTCAAACTTAAGATCTATGGTGTTGCGCTCTGCCAGAGATCCAAACGAATCCACCAAGCCTTTAATGAGGGGGACAATATTCTGTTGGGATGCCTGGAGGATCATCTGCTTGTCTTCTAATTTGGAGATATCAAGAAGCTGGATCACCAACTCCAACAACCTTTTTGCTTGTCTCTGGATGAGGTGAAGGTCATCACGCATGTCATGATCTTTAATCTGATTCATGAGATTGCTCACAGGTCCCAGGATGAGTGTGAGGGGCGTGCGAAACTCATGGGATATGTTGGCCATGAATCGGGATTTATGCTCATCCAATTCATGATAATGTTCTGCTGCGAGATGTTCCAATTCGACTTGATGCCGGAGTTTAATTTTGCTGACCTGAAAACGCCAAAATGCCACCATCATTCCACCCAGAACCAATAAATAGCCCAGGTAGGCCCACTGTGTTTCCCACCAGGGCGGTGAGATGATGATTTTCAGTGAGACCCCCTGTTCATTCCACACACCGTCATTGTTGGATCCCTTGACCCTAAAGGTATAGTTTCCTGGATCCAGGTTTGTGTAGGTTACTTCGCGCTTGGTAGCATCTACATAGTTCCAATCATCCTCAAAGCCTCCGAGATGATATGCGTATTGATTTTTTCTGGGGCTATGAAAATCAAGAGCTGAAAATTCCAGAGTAAATATGTTCTGTCTGTATGTCAGATTCAATTCCTTCATGTAAGAGATATGCTTCGGAATCGAGAATCCCTTTCCGGGTTCAGTTTTCGATCGAACTGGGACGGATTCATGGAATAGTTTAAAGTCTGTGAGGACAATGCTGGGTGCCTGAGTATTCTCCTTTAAACTATCGGGAAAAAAGGAAACCAAACCCTTATCTCCACCTACAAAGATCTCTCCTGTGCCGCTTCTATGGATAGACTCGAATTCATACCCATCGCTGGGGAGACCATCCTCTTTCCAGAATGATTTAAAAGTTTCTGTCTGAGGATTAAATCGCGAAAGACCAAGTTTTGTGGTAATCCAGAGGCTTCCCTGATTGTCTTCCTGAAGATCCAGGATGTGATTATGGGGTAAACCATCCTTCATCGTATAATGGCGAAAGGTTTCAGATTCATAATCATAGATATCCAGGCCTGCCATGGTTCCCACCCAGAGGACCTGATGTCCCTTGAAATCTGATGTGTATAGAGCTTCCACCATATCATTAGAGATAGTTAAAGGGTCATTGGCATTGTGTGTATACCAAGTCTCATCGTTGCTTTTCAGATCGACTCTTAATAGTCCTTTTCTGAACGTCCCAACCCATAGATATGATTGATCCTTGTAGGGTGTTTCGTGGACGGCGTAGGCACGTTGATTCATAATCGAGGTTGTTTCGCCACTCATGGGATCATATTTATCAACGTAATTGGAAGCAGCAATCCAGGTAAAACCAGAGGGCCCAGTATAGCTGGATTGGATGGGACCAGAATGTGTTTTGATGATGCTTATTCGATCTGTCAATAATTCTAGTACGTAGACTTCCTCGAGTGTGCCAATCAAAATCTGCCCGGGCTTGGAGAGGGTCAGCGTTAGCACTGCATTATTCTGAAGTGCATTCGGATTCCCACTTTCTGGTAGGTACCATTTCGATGCTCCCGTGGATCTATCGTAGCGACATAGCCCACCCCCAATCGTGCCCACCCATATTAGCTCCTTGTCACCTGCTTGAGTAGTCAGTACGGAGGTGACCCACTTATTTTCAAGACCGGTTGGACCAATAACTGAATGTTCATAACGAGAAAAGGCTGCCTTTTGGGGATCCCACTTACTGATTCCATTTACATGACCAAACCAGACTATCCCTGATTTGTCATCACAAATTGAAAAGATGATATCTGACCCTATGCTGTGAGGGTTATTGGGATCGTAGAGAAATCTGGTAAAAGTATTGGTTTCGCGGTGAAATATATTCATTCCCCGTCCATAGTTTGAGAACCACAAATTTCCCATTGCATCTTCGAAGAGGTATTCTCCCTCATAGCCGCTCATGGAATTCGGATCTTTTGGATCATGTTGATAGTGTTTGAATGTGATCTCGCTCAGGTCATCTCTGGACGAGGTTATTCTGTCAACTGATTTAGAGGTGCCAACATAAAGTGTACCGAATCGATCTTCCGTCATATCATAGACACCCCTGCCACCCAGGCTTTTGGGATCAGATCGATCTTGTACCGACCAAGTAAAATCATCTGTTTCAGGATTATAATGACCGAGTCCGTTTCGAGACGTACCAACCCATAGCACACCCTTACTATCGTAAAAGAGATCTGTTACAAGGTGGCCAAGTCTATATCTTTTAAACTTACCCGTCCTAATATCCAGCCTGTCAAGGCCGAGCCCCTGGACTCCCACCCAGATCTCAGGGATTCCACCAATGTTGGTTTCCTCGATAATCCAGACACTATTATTACTGATTGAGGTAGAATCATCGGGGTCATAACGAAAATTGGTAAAGCGTTCGGTTCTCAAGTCAAGGCAAGCCAATCCTCCTTCAACAGTACAGACCCAAAGTTTATGCTCGCCATAGGCATGAGATTCAAGGGCCTGACGAAGAATATTACCCCCAAGACTGGTTGGATCGTCCGGGTCATGCCTGAAAACCTCAAAATTGTAGCCATTGTATTTATTCAAGCCGTCCTCTGTTGCAATCCACAGATACCCCTTGCAGTCTGCGACTACCTCAAATACATACCTCTGTGAGAGGCCATCCTCTACAGACAGGTGCTCAAATCGAATGTCACTTTGTTGTGCGGATAAATGGATCAGCTGACCCAGCAAAAGAATGATTATCCTTTGTGCAGTATGACGCCAAAGATTCAGATCCACCCCCCTTAACCGGTTTAACTGGAAGTGCTTACAAAATAGTTTCAAAACCTTGTTAATGTAAAGAGTTAATCATCACATCAATTCACTTTGAAGCACACGAATAAGAAAAGGCTCCCAGATGGAAGCCTTTCATGAAACATCAATACTCCCAGTAATTCTTTTCGTTATTTCTTCACTTCCCAGTGATTTGATCAACATACTCTCCATAACCCTCCAGTTCCATTTTAGCGAGAGGGATGAATTTAAGAGCAGCTGAATTAATGCAATAACGCATGCCATCAGGACCTGGTCCATCATCAAACAGGTGACCCAGATGTGAGTCCGCACTTTTGCTCTTCACTTCTGTCCTCACCATGGAAAAACTCATATCAGCTACTTCAATTATATTTTTGTCTTCAATCGGTCTGGTAAAACTGGGCCATCCTGTACCTGAATTGAATTTATCCCTGGAGCTGAACAACGGCTCTCCGCTCACGACATCCACATAGATACCTGCTTCCTTATTATTCCAGTAAGCATTGGAAAAGGCAGGTTCAGTCCCACATTCCTGTGTGACTTTGTACTCCATCCTGCTCAGGGATGTCTTAAGCTCTGATTGTGAAGGCTTGCTGAAATAGCCTGTATCCTTGAAGGTTTCCTTGTCATTTTTCCAGGTTTTCTTGAGATATCCATCTCTGCCAGAGCCCACCTTATACCTATTATAATATTTGGTGTTCTTGCGGTAGTAATCCTGATGATAGTCTTCTGCAGGCCAGAATTGTTGAAATTTGATAATATCTGTAGCAACCCGATCTTTAAATTTACCTGAGGCATCCAGTTTGGATTTTGATTCCCTGGCCAATTTCGACTGGTCACTTGTGTGGAAAAAAATGGCAGTCATGTATTGTGAACCTCTATCAGCAAATTGCCCGCCCCCATCTGTTGGATCAATATTTTGCCAGAAAACCTTTAACAGGGTCTCATAACTGACTTTTTGTGGGTCATAGCTCACCTGAACCACTTCAAGATGACCGGTTAAGCCGCTGGTCACCTGTTTGTAGGTAGGGTTGGTTACACTACCACCAGAATAACCTGATATCACTTCTACAACCCCATCCAGAGCTTCAAAAGGGGCTTCCATGCACCAGAAACATCCTCCGGCAAAGGTTGCCGTTTTGTAGTAGGTCGAAGCAAGCGGTGAATCTCTTGACACAATCTGGCCAGTAATCGATCCCAGAAGGATCAAACTTAAAACAATGGACAGGGTTACTTTATTTTTGGTTTGCATATGAATTTCCTTTCTAATCCCCGGGGTTGGAGGCAGAGAGAACATCTCTCTGCCTGAACTTAATCCCCTGAGATCTATATCTCTGTAATAGTTACTCTGATGATGTCACTGAGCGAGGGATAGTTGTACATATCGTCAACTATACTCACCAGTCCCATTTCATCCATACCAGCACCAGCACCCGCTTGTCGTGGCGCCTGATTCAGCCCAATCCCTGGCGTTTCGTTGACCTCGGTACCTGCATCCCAAATACTGAGATAGCTGGTGACATCACCAGTCATGGCTGTCCCATCATTAAACAGGGCAATGCCCATTCCTGAGGGTGCCACGAATAGATCATTTGACTGAACCAACATGGTGGCCAGTGAAAGATAATCACCTTCCATGGCAGTGATGACGAATTCGTAACTGGCACCTGGAGCCAATGCACCAGGACCTGCTGCACCAACTGGGATATTGAAGGCGCCAGATGCAGTATACATGCTTGATGCGGTCAGAGCAGCTGCCAGGCTACTTGGGTCACCATCTTCAGCCAGATCTTCAAGACCTTCCCCGCGATCTGCCACATCTGCAGTAAAGAGAGGATTTGCTGATTCATGGACCACATACACACCTGGGGCATACAGCTGAGTTACACCTGTATCCATGGCAATCATTGAAGAGAGGTCCGTTGGATCACCGTCTTCAGCAATTGCTGCCAATCCGTATCCATAATCAGCCATTCCAGCAGTAAAGAGCACATCTGCACCGGAATGAACGACATATACACCGGGAGCCAGTGGTACAGCTGTGCTACCGCCGTCAGAGGTCATGAGTGTGCTGGAGCTGGAGACATTTTCAATGCGCAGTGTAAATGCTGTCGCTCCGTTTGAACTCAAGCTTACCTGGACCACATCTGCTACAGCTGGCAAGTTTGAAAAATCATCTGATGCCAGACGAACTGTGTTGTCAGTATCTGCTGCACCAGTATTGGCACCAGCCTGACGAGGTGCCTGATCTGCACCCAGACCTGGTTCCTGATTCAGCTCGCTACCAGCATCCCAGAGCATGATTTGACTGGTGATATCACCTACCATCTGGTCACCCATGCTATCATAAAGATCGATTCCCCCACCATCGGGAGCATAAAAAAGATCATTGGATTGGACGAACATGGTGGCAAATGACAATTTGCTGCCAGGTGCGGCGCTGAAAGTTGCTTCATATGCTTCTCCGGGAAAGATGGGTGCTGGAGCTGCTGCACCAACCGGGGTATTGAACGCTCCACTAGCAGAATAACTTTTTGCCTCAGCAATATTTTCGATTGTGACTTTGAAGTCCCCCTCAATTTCAGGTTCATTCGTCGTCGTATCGCATGCAACAATCAGTAGTAGTGTCATTCCTATCAGGGTCATTTTTTGAATCATGGTATCCTCCTTGTTTAGTTACCTTTAGTTTTCTTGACCTGGGCCAAGATACCAGGTGGGTATCACGGAAGTATCACGCGGGCATCAAATGAGTGTAAAGTCTACAGATAGATAAGGATTTAGTTTGAGGATATGTAGGCGCGGAGCATGATCCGCTGGTACTTCTGATTTTTTATTGAATTCGTTGCAGGAAAAGAAGAACCGGAGAATTGCTAAGCAATAGGTAGACTGAAATAAAAGCAGGTACCCCGTCCTAATTCGCTCTCCACCTCAAGTACTTGATCATGGGCTTCGATCATTTTGGATGCGATGGTTAAACCCAGACCCGTACTTGTGGATCCCTTGATGGATTTTTTGCCACCAGTGTAGAAGCGATCAAAAATGCGAGGCAAATCATCAGGGGAGATCCCCTGACCAGTGTCCTCGATGCTGATCATTACAGATTTATCCTGCTGCTTTATATCCAGACTGATACGCCCCCCTGATTCCGTAAATTCAGAAGCATTACGAATCAGGTTGGAGATGACCCGTTCCACCATGGCTATATCCCCAATCACTGGAGGTAAGCTGTGGGGGATGTTGTCAACCAGTTCCAAACCATGGTCTTCTATCTGAGTTTTAAATTTCAGGCATACATCCTGGGCAAGTTCATTGATTGAGAAGGGTTCCTGCACTGGAAGAATCTGTTTGGCTTCCAGCTTGGACAATTCGAATAACTCATTGACCTGATTGCTCAAACTCTGGGTGTTTTTAAGAATAACTCCCAGATATTTTAGTTTTTTCTCATCATCCATATCCGTTTTCATGAGAATGGTTTCCACATACCCCTGAATGGAGGCCAGAGGGGTTCGCAGGTCGTGGGAAACGTTGGCAATCAATTCCCTGCGCAGATTGTCATTCAGTCGGAGCTTCTCTATGGTGGCTTCAATGGTATCAGCCATGCTGTTAAATGAATGACCGAGTTGCCCGAATTCGTCTTTGGTTGAAACATCAATACGATGCTCAAGATTCCCTTGCTCAAATTCTGAAACGATCTCTGAGATCACCCGGAGGCGTTTGGTCAGAAGGGCAAACAGTATCAAACCAATGATGCCAGCGAACACAACGGTAATGAGCAGACCGTTGATCATGGTGCGGACAATATAGCTCTCCTGGAAAAAGGCGAAGGTTGAGTCATACTGCTGCCCCCCGATAATGATATAGAGGAATCCTTTTGACCCATCCCCCATGAGGAGCTCAGCTGCTGAAAAGGGTTTACGTTTGCCTGGCTGTCTGGGGTCGCTTCCCAAAATGGGAGCGTGATCTGCCTGTAATAAGAATTGATAGACTGGATCCAGATCAACTGAATCAGCCACCATGGTTTTTCCAGGCTCGGCAAAAAAGGCCAGGACATTGCCCCACTCATTTAATACATAAATCTCAATCTTGGGGTTCATCACCATCATATAGTGAATGCGTTCTCCAATTTTGCCAAAATCCAGTTCTTCATCCAGAATGGGTATGAGTTCAAAGGCCATATCCTTTGCAAGATTCAGATTGAGGCGCTGATCAACTTCCTGATTGAAACTAATAAATGAGCGTGTCGTTATCACAACCTGACTGATACCCATAAATATGAGGACCAGAAGAAATACTGAGGTCAGCTTGCCATAAAATGACTGAAAAAAACGTCTCATGTGGCTAACTCTTCCAGATCCACAAAGCGATACCCCACGCTCCACACCGTTTGGATATAGCGAGGATTGGCTGGATCCTGCTCAATTTTAGCTCGTAAACGATTGATGTGTGAATTCACAGTATGCTCATATCCACTAAATTGATAACCCCAGATTAAGGTCAGCAATTGTTGTCTTGAATAAGCCTTTCCAGGATGACTGGCAAACAGATAGAGCAGGTCAAATTCCTTGGCCGTAAGCTCAATCGATTGGCCATTAACAGTGACACGTCTCTTCTCACTATCAATATCCAATGCTTCAATTTTAATAGCCGTGGCAGCGGCCTTTGGTGTGGAGCTCTCCGCATCAACTTCCATGCGTCGGAAGAGCGCTTTGACTCTGGCAATAAATTCGCGAATGCTAAAGGGTTTGGTGATGTATTCATCAGCGCCCAGCTCAAGCCCCAGGACCTTGTCCAGTTCCTCTGAGCGAGAAGTGAGCATCATGATGGGTGTCAGCCTGTCCTCCATGCGGATACGCTTGCAGATCTCCATGCCATCCATACCAGGAAGCATGATATCAAGAATAATGAGATCAAAACTTTCGTTTTGTGCCAGTCCAAGCCCTAACTCGCCATGGTCTTCAGAAACCACCTCAAATCCCATATCTTCTAGATGAATGGTTAAGAGATCAACGATTGATTCGTCATCCTCCACAACCAGAACACGCTTCTTATTTTCTTTAGAAATCACCACTTACCTTTGATACTTAATTAATGACAATTTTAAAGTGACTGGAAATTGGTTGAAAAGCAAATTGTAATTTCATATCTGAATTCAATGGATTTGCCCGCTAATCCCCATCCTTTAATGAATTCCTTTTCTCGATGAGCATACAGCGTTCCACAAGATTAATAAATTCTGCCCGATAACCGTATTCATCATCACCTTTAGCCCCCTTTGCAAGTTTCTTAACCGTTTTTAAATCTGCCTCACCTTTAAATTCTGAATCTCTGAGTATCTGTGCGAATTGGGCCACAGCGGCTGAGAATCTGAAGTTATTAGATGCCTTTGCCAGTTGAATAGGCTTCCCAGTGAGGACTTTTGATATTTCCTGACTCTGGTCGCCATCAGGATCCTTATAGCGAATTCTAACCGTGAGAACGTCGGAGGATTTGAAGGCAGAATTTTTTATCTTTGTTTCTTGATACTTCAATTCCTGCACCTGGGTTTTATCATTTGGTCGAAGGGGTACAATTTCATATAAAGCAGTCACGGTATGACCAGCACCAACTTCTCCTGCATCCTTTTTGTCATCCTCATAATCCTCATTTGCGAGACGACGATTTTCATATCCCAGCAAACGATATGAATGGACTTTTGCGGGATTGAATTCAACCTGGATTTTTACATCCTTGGCAATTGTATAAAGGGTCCCTGTCAACTCGTCGACCAGCACTTTTTTGGCTTCCATAATGTTGTCAATATAGGCGTGTGTACCATTACCTCTATCGGCAAGTTCCTGGAGTCGATTGTCCTTGTAATTGCCCTGACCGAAGCCCAGTACCGTAAGAAAAATCCCATTATCACGCTGATCTTCAATATATCTGACCAATTCAGAAGAAGAGGAAATGCCTACGTTAAAGTCACCGTCTGTGGCAAGGATTACTCGATTGTTACCCCCTTTGATAAAATTTTCCTTGGCAATTTTATAAGCCATTTGAATGCCTGCCCCTCCAGCGGTACTGCCACCTGCTTCAAGCTTATCGATAGCCCTCAGGATCTTTTTTTTCTCAGATCCTGGTGTTGAAGATAAAACCTCACCGGCTGCCCCGGCATAGACCACGATACTCACTCTGTCATTCTGGGTGAGTTGCTTGACAAGGAGCTTAAAAGCTTGTTTGAGCAAGGGTAGTTTATCAGGTTTCTTCATTGATCCTGAAACATCCAATAGGAATACCAGGTTGCTGGATATTTCCTCATCTCTTTGTAAAGATTTACCTCTAAGACCAATATGAATGAGTTGATTTTCATCATTCCAGGGGCAATCTGAATACTCCAGATTTATGGAAAGAGGATCGTTTGACCGAGGCACTTCGTAGTCGTAGCTGAAATAGTTGACTAATTCCTCAGTGCGAACCGCATCAGCATAGGGGTATTTCCCCTGCATGATGAACCGCCGTACATTGGCATATGAAGCAGCATCCACATCAGCTGCAAAAGTTGAAAGGGGGTTTGCAGTAACTTCCAGGAAACCAGTCTCGTCTATCTTACTATACTCTTCAGTATTTGAGACCGGGAACTGCATCCTGTTGGCGGGGTAGGACATTGCTAAAAATGAGGCAGCTTCCGACTGTACGCGACTGATCTTCATTTCCTGCATTATTAGTGGCCGCTCAGCGCTAATCGTGATGGCTTGGGACTCGACCATTTCGATTTCCATTTCGATATCCACAGTCAGAATAGAATCAGCTTTCACCTCAATATTTTTTACGATTGTGCTGTAGCCAATAAATTGAGCTACCAATTCGTACTTACCGGCGCTCACATCCTTAATAAAATATTTTCCCTTCAGATCAGTAGCAGCGCCTTGTTTACTCTCCTTTAAGAAAATATTTGCACCGATCAGTGGACTTCCATCTCTAGCAGCCACAATTGTACCCTTGATTATACCCGTATCACCAGCAAATAGACTCAGACTGAGCAGAACACAGATAATAGCAATGATTGACTTTTTCATTTCCCCTCCGAAGATATTGTTTATAAATATAGTGAAAACTTGAGGGACTCCTATCACAGATTCTGAGGCCTTACACCCCTTTAAATCCCTTTAAATTAATACTTTTAATATTGTATTGAGTTTTTGAAATTGTGGTAATTACTGTCCCTCAGAAATAGTCATTTATTTCATTTTAAATGGAGTCCTACCAAAAGCGAGATGCATAATTGTGTCTAAAACATTGAAATTTTACTAATTTATATTAAGTTATTGCTCCTAATCTTAGTTGCGATAGTCAAATATTGAATCTCTTGTTGATGCTGATATAGTTATTTCAAAGACTGAAATATGTGGTGTCCATAGATAGGGGACACCAGCGGGGTGTGGTCTTTTACAGATCTATGAATCAGATCTGGTGATATAAAAAGAGTAATGGAACAATGAATGCATGCAGTTGTGTGTGCTTCTGTCATTACTCAACCCACACACCCAAAATTTTCGATTACTATCTTATAAGGAGCTACTTATGCAGCAATATCTGGGTATATGTGCGGGGGCTTCAACCATCACTTCTGTAAATCTCCACAGAAATGGTCAGGGAACCACCATAGGCAATGTCTTTAATAAACCCCATGAAGGCAATCCCAGAGAAGTCATAACCAATCTCCTGAACAATATAGATATCGACAAATTTGATGGCGTCGTGGTCACTGGTCGTCGATTTAAAGAACTCATCGACCTGGAGACCATCTCTGAACCACAGGCTGCTGAACTCGCATTAAAATTCATCAATAAAGACAAAAAAGCCTATAACGCCATTATCAGCGCCGGTGGAGAAACCTTCATGGTTTACCAGCTGGACAGGGCTGGAAAAATTTCCAAAGTGTTTACTGGGAATAAGTGCGCATCAGGTACTGGAGAATTTTTTCTTCAGCAAACCCGCCGTATGGGCGTGAACATGGAAGAGGCCATTGAATTTGGTCAGGGTGAAATCCCCCATGTTGTCTCAGGACGATGTTCCGTTTTTTGCAAGAGTGATTGTACCCACGCCACCAACATTGGGGTTCCCAAGGGACAGGTGGTTGCCGGTCTGAGCCAGATGATGGCCAGTAAAATTCTGGAACTCCTGAAAAATACTCCCAAAGAAGACATCATCATCGTAGGCGGCACCACCCAGATTGATGTCATGATGGACTATCTCAAAGCAAGCATTAAGAATCTGATCATTCCGGAGGAAGCAACCTATTTCGAAGCTTTAGGCGCTGCCGTATATGCCTCTGATTTAAAGAACGGTCATAAAGTTGATCTAGATAATCTTTTTTCGAAAAAATCTTCCCAATTCGATTTCCATAAAGCCCTCTCGCAATTTGAGGACCAGGTGAATTTTGTAGAACTTGATCGTGGTGTTGCCAAAGAGGGAGATCGGTGCATTCTTGGCCTGGATGTGGGATCAACCACCACCAAAATAGTTGCTCTGCGGGAATCCGATTTGAAAATCGTGGCCAGCGAGTACCTGAGAACCAATGGCGACCCCGTAGGTGCTTCCAAGCAGTGCTATCAAGCTGTACTGGATGAGCTTGATGGGACAAAGATCGTGATTCGTGGTCTGGGTGTCACTGGCTCTGGACGTAAAATAGCCGGGCTGCATGCTTTGACTGAAGGCGTCATCAATGAAATCATTGCCCATGCTGTGGCCGCCCTTCATTTCGATGAGGGGGTTGAGACCATCTTCGAGATTGGCGGGCAAGATGCAAAATATACCTACCTTACCAATGGTGTGGCCAGCGATTATGCCATGAATGAAGCCTGCTCAGCAGGTACCGGTTCCTTTCTGGAGGAGTCAGCCAAAGAGACACTCAACATTGAGATGGAAGATATTGCTGATTGGGCCATGAAAGGCACCAAACCCCCAAATTTTAACGATCAATGTGCAGCCTTTATCTCATCGGATATTAAAAACACCTATCATGAAGGTATCCCTAAAGAGGATGTCGTCGCTGGACTGGTCTATTCAATCTGCCTGAATTATGTAAATCGCGTAAAAGGTCCTCGCCCTGTAGGGAACAAGGTCTTTATGCAAGGGGGTGTATGTTATAACCGAGCTGTGCCCATTGCCATGGCCGCTCTCTCAGGGAAAGAAATTATCGTTCCCCCTGAACCAGGTCTCATGGGCTCGTATGGAGTAGCATTAGAAGTTAAAAGTCGCATTGATACAGGCCTGATGGATGAACAAATCTTCAATTTAGAAACGCTTATACAGCGTGAAGTTGGTAAAAAGGCAGCCTTCATTTGTGCTGGTGGAAAAGAAAAATGTGATATTGGTTGTGAAGTAAATCGAATGGTCATTGAGGGTAAAACATATCCCTTCGGAGGGGCCTGTAACCTTTATGACAATCTCCGCAAGAAAATCAATGTCAACACAGGTGAAAATGATCTGGTCATCAAGAGACAGGAGCTGGTGCTTCACAAATACGCAGCAGATTTGAGTGCCCTGCCAGAGAATGCTCCCACTGTGGGTATTTCCCGTTCTTTTTTAACGGGTACCTACTATCCCCTGTTCTCCCACTTCTTTAAAGAAATAGGCCTTCGACCGGTGCTCTCTGAGACGGTAGAACAACAAGGTGTTGATCAATGTGCAGCTCCCTTCTGCTATCCTGCCGAAATATCCCACGGGTATTTCCAAAATTTGCTGGACATGAAATTGGATTACCTCTTTTTGCCACATGTGCGTAGAATTTCTGTGGAAAATGGGTTCAAAGATGCAACAACCTGTCCACTGGTCCAGGGAGAGCCATACTACCTGATTAGCACCTTCGAGTCTCAACTTGGTGATGAAGGACCAGTCATTCTAAAACCAGCCATGCAACTTGGTTTCGAGCAGGAAGACCCTGCTGATGGGTTCCAATCCCTGGGAAAACAACTTGGAGTGTCCAGGAGTCTTCTTAAAAGGCCTATCAAAAGGCTGTAGTAGTGCAGGAAGCCATGCATGCTGAAATGCTGGAAATGGGTAGAGCGGCTCTCCTTGATCTTGAAAAGGATCCAGATCAAGTTGGCATCGTTCTTTTTGGACGACCCTACAATGCCTTCATGCCAGAGGCAAATAAGGGGATTCCCCATAAATTTGCTTCCAGAGGATACAAGTTGATTCCCGTGGATTTCCTGGATCTTAAAGATGCTGAGATTCGTGATCACATGTATTGGACCATGGGACAGATTAATCTGAAAGGTGCAGCAATAGTAGAGGCTCATCCCCAACTATTTGGGACCTTCATTACCAATTTTTCATGTGGGCCTGATTCATTTGTGGTGGGGTATTTCCGCAGCATCATGGGGACCAAACCATCCCTGACCCTGGAATTGGATAATCATACCGCTGATGCTGGTCTGGAAACCCGAATTGAAGCCTTCCTGGATATCGTGGCACGCTACCGGATTCTCCAGGATCGGGGTGGCATGAAAACAGAAGCGCATAACGACTTTATCAAAGCAGAATCTCGGATGGAAGATGGCAAATTTATTATCACCACCTCTGAAGGTGAAGAGGTCTCCATTTTTGACAAAAGAGTTCGAGTTGTTTTTGCCTCTATGAGTGAATACGGAACACCTGGAATTTCAGCTGCTTTCACCAGTCGAGGGATAAACAGTTACTCACTCCCTCCACCAAACGAAGAGGAACTAAAAACGGGTCGTGGCAATTCTTCCTGCAAAGAATGTCTCCCTCTCCAACTTACCACTGGTGGCTATATTCATTATCTGGAGCAGGAAAGACCAGAGGACGAAATCACAGTATTCTTTTATCCCACAGCTAATGGTCCCTGCCGTTTTGGTCAGTACCAGGACTTTATGCGTGACCTGGTTGTGAAGCAAAAATTCAAAAATGTGGCCTTCCTTTCCACTTCTAGTTCTGATGGTTATGGCGGTTTGGGGCATCGCACCACCCTCATGATCTATTTTGGCGTGGTTATTTCAGATATTTTTGAGGATATGCGTCACGCCATGCTGGTAAATGCTAAAAATCCAGACCAGGCCATATCCAGACTAAATGAAATCTGGAACGATGTTCGAGTTGGAATTGAAAATGGCAAAAAGCGTTTCTTTGAAGCCATTGAAAAAGCTGCAATTGATATTCAGGAGATTGAACAGCTTGCTGATCTTCACTCACTCCCCCACGTCCTTATTGTTGGAGAGATCTATGTGCGTAAGGATGGCATTTCCAGGAGATGGTTACCAGAGCGGATGGCTCAAAATGGGATTGTTACTCATGTAGCTCCACTGCATGAGTGGATCCACTATGTTGATTGGCTGGTTATGCACAAAGAGCATATGTTTGGTGCAAGTGGGATGACCAGAATGAAAACCAGGCTTAAGAATTCCATCATGTCTCGTGGAGAACGTAAAATCAAAAATATCATGGAGACCTCTGGCTGGTATATCAAGCGCATCATTAATATCGATCATGTGATCGATGCCTCTAAACCTTATATCTCGCCCAAAATACCTGGTGAAGCAGTCGTGACTACTGGTGGACCACTGGCTGAGGTTGGAACTGAGTTTTGTGGTGCCATCGCCATTGGTCCCTTCGGTTGTATGCCGAACAGACTCAGTGAATCAATCCTCAATAATAAAATGGCCAAAGAGCATATTCTGAAACACCGCCATGATGATATGACCAGAACCGTGATGGAAGAAGTGTCCCACTTGCCCTTCCTGGCAGTTGAAAGTGATGGGAACCCATTCCCGCAGGTAATCGAGGCCAGATTGGAGACCTTCATGTTGCAGTCTTTCAGACTACACGAGGTCATGCAAAAATACAATACTGCGGAGATTATTGCTTAAGAGCATTTACGCTGACCCCCCGGAGCAAAAATTCCCAGAATGAAGGCCATGGAGATTTCCCATCGCCTGATCGATTAGCTCAGCTTATAGCTCAATGCAATCATGTGCTGACCACCGCCTCGCACTTTTCTGTCAGGCTGATCTCGATCCCCCTGGAAATTAAAGTCGCTGTCATCCACTCGTTTTAACCAGGGGATCACCTGATTGATTTCATAGAGCAGCGTAAAGGAATTGAAGGTATAGCTTATGGGAGCTCCTATAGAAATCGCATGCAAATGGAATTGCAAGGGATCATCGATGGGGACAGAACGGATATTAAATTCAAGTTCAGCTTCACCGCTAACCATTAAATCAAAATATGCATGTTGGTATGCTACATTTAAATCTACGCTAACGCCTCGATTAATTAGTTCACGACCGAAGCTCAGATATTGAGAGATACTTACTCCTGATATATTCAATTGAGCTGCATGAGCAATGGGAAAAAACCACGAGCGTCCCAACACTGGGGTTCTCAATTCAGTATTTACCTCCCAGTTGGAATATCCAACACCAAACTCCAGATTCAGATTTTCCAGCTGGTTTTCAAAAGAAAATGCACCACCCCTGCGGCTGAAATCAAGCCAACCCAATTCTGGAAAATCATCGATTACACCCTCAGGAAGCGGATTTTCTATGGTCAGGTCAACATTGTTCTTCTGTAGGGTCAAAGTCGGTTTAAAGGACCACTGAGGAGTTCCCAGGCTTATCTCCAGGAACTGATTGACGTTGGCACCATCAAAAACCATCTGACG